>Ga0265327_10002731_pt1 | contig 17995 bp, 16 predicted proteins | sample 41621metaG_FD_202089 | JGI IMG/M metagenome (GOLD analysis project Ga0265327, IMG submission 202089) | Rhizosphere microbial communities from Carex aquatilis grown in University of Washington, Seatle, WA, United States - 4-16-21 metaG | ecosystem: Host-associated > Plants > Roots > Rhizosphere... | reverse complement strand
CTGAAACAGGGTATAAGCCATCCATAAATCAGCATCAGAGGCTGAGTTACTGTCCAGCACGCCCCACTTGCCACCATCCTGCTTACCCCACTGCCAAGCAGGCAGGTTCGCACCAAAGTCGCCATTAGCCAGATTATATTGAGTCCAGTTGAGTATTTTCTTGAATGACTCCTGGTCGTTAGCCACCAGCGCAAAGAACAGCGAGTACGCCTGCCCTTCGGAAGTGCTGACGTTGTTCTCGCCATGAAAATCAATGATACGGCCATCACTCTGCATGAAGCGATGTGTATAGGCGGACCAGAATGGCCAACTACAGCCATTAGGTGAATCAGCCCCAGCCGGATATTGGAATAAAACTAGTAGCACCCAGCCTAAAGCCAGCCTGCATAAAATGGAGGTTTTGATCATAAAATGTAAACGCCCATATTGAGCATGGGCGTCACATAAACTTTGATTATTTCTTCAATGAATCTCGGATTTCGCGCAAGAGCAGAACATCTTCCGGTGTTGGTGCTGGCTCAGCTGGCGCTTCTTCCTCCGCAGTTTTTAACTTGTTGATCGCACGAATCAGCAGGAAGACTGCAAATGCCACGATGGTAAAGCTAACTACTGCATTCACCAGCAAACCGTAGTTCAAGGTCACAGCACCAGCAGCCTTAGCAGCTGCAACAGAAGCGTAAGGTGCAGCGAGGTTACCTTCTTTCAGCACAATAAACAGATTACTGAAATCGACATTGCCCAGAATCAAACCGATTGGCGGCATGATGATATCGTCCACCAAGGATTTGACTATAGAGCCGAAAGCAGCGCCGATAATGATACCGACTGCCATATCAACCACATTGCCTCGCATCGCGAAGGCTTTAAATTCTTTAAACATGCTATCTCCATTTATCTTGATTAGTCTTGAGAACAAGCATACATCTTGTTTCGGCCAATCGTTATAATGCAAAAAGAATCTTGTCACGTCCATCAACTTCAGGGAATTTTTTTGCGCCGCTCTTTCCAAATTGCCACTTCACCAGCAACCCTGTTATTTATTCTTGGCGCTATCGCCATCACAGGCTATGCACCGTTTCACTTCTATCCTGCCACCATTTTCGCGCTGGCAGGCTTATTCCATTTCTGGCAAAAAGCACGCTCCGGCAAACAAGCTGCCTGGTGGGGCTTCAGCTTTGGCTCTGGATTTTTCTGTGCAGGTACATCGTGGATCTACGTCAGCCTGCATGTCTATGGCGGCATGCCGCTTTGGATGGGCGCATTTGCCACTTTTGCCTTTTGCGAATTTCTTGCACTCTTTATCGCTAGTGCTGGCTGGCTCACATTCAAATCAAGCAAACCGCTAGTTGCCGGGCCAATTTTATGGGTGTTGTTTGAGTGGATCAAAAGCTGGATATTCACTGGCTTCCCCTGGCTCAATGTGGGCTACTCACAAGTGCCGAATAGCCCTTTAGCCGGGTTTGCACCTATCCTTGGTATTTATGGCGTGTCTCTGCTCGTCGCCTTCACAGCCATTCTTATGCTTTTGATTACAAAACCCAGCACACGGCGCCCTGCTTTAATTGCTTTCATTCTTCTGTGGGTAGGCAGCAGCATACTCAAACACATCAACTGGACTCAGCCAGTTGGCGAACCGATCTCTGTTGCGCTATTGCAAGGGAATATTGCTCAGGATATGAAATGGGAACCTGAGGTCGCGCAGAAGACACTTGATGATTATCTTGCTCAGGTAAGCCAAGCCAAGGCCAAGCTCATCGTGATGCCAGAAACAGCACTACCATTGTTGATAGAACAAGTGCCAGCTGATTACCTGCAAAAGCTGAAAGAACATGCCAGCAAACAGCAAGGCGACATCTTGATGGGAGCTGTGGAATATGTAGACCTGCAATACTTCAATAGTATGTTGAGCATAGGCAGCGCGGAGAATCAGGCTTACCGCAAATCGCATCTGGTACCATTTGGCGAATATATCCCACTAAAAGAAGTATTCGGCTGGATCTACCGCGATTGGCTACATATTCCGCTCACCGATCTTGCGCGAGGTACCACCCAACCGCTGCCCATGCATTTAGCCGGACAGCAGGTCGCTGTGAATATCTGTTATGAAGACGTATTTGGAGAAGAGGTCATCCGCCAACTACCGCAAGCTACACTGCTGGTCAATGCCAGCAACGATGCCTGGTATGGTGAATCACTGGCAGCGCACCAGCACCTGCAAATGTCGCAAACACGTGCCTTGGAAACTGGCCGCATGATGCTGCGTGCCACCAACACCGGCGCGACAGCCATCATCAGCCCACATGGGGAGGTGGTAGCAGAGCTACCACACTTCACCAAAGCGACTCTGGAAGGCAATGCACAAGGATATAGCGGCGCTACCCCTTATGTGCTCTGGGGTAACTTCCCAGCATTAGTAATCATTGCCCTAGGTCTATTTATCGGCTTCAGGAAAAAATCCTAAATACGTCCGGACTCAATCACCGGCAATAGAATGTAGTGCAGATCACTATTGGCAAATCTTTGTTTGAGATTCGCAATGAGCCCCTGCAGATCTTCAGTCTTCGCCTCTATCAGGAACTGCACCCGGTTTTGTCTACCAGCCACCTGCTCAACCATACTCAAAGCGCTACTTTTAACGCCATGACCGCTCGCTTTTGTACTGGTAAACCCGCTGATATGTGGTTCAGCCAGCAGCACATCGATCAGCGTATCCTCCATCGCAGGGACTACCAGTAAGATCAATAATGATTGTTGCATCATTCGTCCCTCGCAAAAAATCGACGATAAAAAATGGGCAGCAGTACCAACGTAAGTGCAGTCGAAGAGACCAGGCCACCGATTACCACAATAGCCAGAGGGCGCTGTATTTCAGAGCCTGGACCAGTCGCAAAGAGCAGAGGGATCAGGCCGAATGCAGCAATGCTCGCCGTCATCAACACAGGTCGTAATCGCCGCTTCGCGCCCTCCATCACCAGCGCCGTATGCTTCATGCCCTGCACCGCCAATTGATTAAAATAACTGACCATGACCACACCATTCAGCACAGCAATCCCCAGCAGCGCGATAAAACCCACCGAGGCTGGCACGGAAAGATATTCACCAGAAATCCATAAGGAAAAGACCCCACCTATCATGGCAAACGGGATATTGGACAGGATAAGTAACGATTGTTGAACGGAGCCAAAAGTGGCAAAAAGAATCAGAAAGATCAGCCCGATAGCAACAGGCACGACGATAGCCAACCTTGCTGCAGCACGTTGCTGATTCTCGAACTGACCACCCCACTTGATGCTGTATCCTTCATCCAGCTTTACCTCTGCCGTTACGCGTTGTTTGGCTTCTTCCACAAAGCCAACTAGGTCGCGGTCGCGTACATTGGTGGTGACCACCACCATGCGATTGCCGCGTTCACGATCCACCTTCACAGGGCCTTCCATGCGTTCCAGCTTGGCAACAGCAGAGAGTGGTACGTTCGTACCATTCGGCAGTGTCAGCATCAAATTACCAAAATCTGAAGGAGACAAGCGCAAACCTTCGCTACCACGTATCTGGACTGGCGTACGTCGCTGGCCTTCCTGCACCACGCCCAGCGTTTTGCCTTCAAGCTCAGCTCGTAGTATCGCCTCTATCTCGGTGATACTGAAACCCAGGCGTCCCGCAGCCAGTCTGTCCACCTTGATCTGCAGATACTGCACACCACTATTCTGCGGGGTGTAGACATCCTGACTGCCCTTGATCGATTGCAGAATCTGAATGATCTGTTGCGCCTTATCATTCAAGGTATTCAGGTCACTGCCAAATATCTTGATGGCAAGATCGCCACGCACCCCGAGCAGCATTTCATTGACACGCATTTCAATCGGCTGGGTAAAGCTATAGGCCAAACCAGGGATATCTGCCATGACTTTACGCAGTTCGTCTACCAGCGCTTCCTTGCTAGAGAAACGCCACTCTTCACGCGGCTTGAGGATAATAAAATTGTCCGTCTGGTTAAGCCCCATCGGGTCCAAGCCCAGTTCATCGGAACCAACCCGTGAATAGACTTCCTTCACTTCTGGCACGCGACTCAAAATCGCCCGTTGCACGTTCATATCGGTCATCATGCTTTGCTTTAGGTTGATCGAAGGCAACTTTTCCGTACCAATAATCAGATCGCCTTCATCCATCGTCGGCATAAAGGTCTTGCCAATTTGCATGTAAACCACACCCGTCACCGCCAGCATCAGCACGGCACCAATCACTACAGTCTTGGTATTATTTAAAGACCAATGCAGGATTGGCTCGTATAGTTTTAAGGACTTGCGAACTAGCCAAGGCTCTTCATGGCTCATTTCACGCATCAAGAATGATGCGATGACAGGAATCACCGTGAGTGACAATACCAAAGAGCCTGCCAGCGCAAACATGATGGTGAGTGCAACAGGCGAGAATAGCTTGCCTTCCAGCCCCTGCAAGGTAAGTAGCGGCAAAAACACGGTGATGATAATAAGGATACCTGCAGTGACTGGCACACTCACTTCGCGCACTGCCCGATAGATTAAATGCATACGCGGCAGGCTATTGCCCTGAGGCTGATGTGACAGATGTGAAACGATATTCTCGACCACAACTACCGCTGCATCCACTAGCATGCCGATGGCGATTGAAAGTCCACCAAGTGACATCAAGTTGGCCGACATATTCGCCTGCTGCATCAGCAGAAATGTCACCAGCGCAGCTAATGGCAAAGCAAACGCGATAGTCAGTGCTGCACGCAGATTACCCAGAAAAAGTACCAGCAAAACGACCACCAGCACCACGGCTTCCAGCAAGGCCTTGGTCACTGTATGCACAGCCCTGCCCACCAAACCACCGCGGTCATAGAACACATTAGTAGTGACGCCCTTGGGTAAAGTCGGAGCTAGTTCTTCCAGTTTGGCTTTAACGCCTTCAACAACTTGCTGGGCATTAGCGCCACGCAACCCCAATACAAGCCCCTCTACCACCTCGTTCTTGCCATTACTGGTCACCGCGCCATAGCGTGTTAATTCACCTATGCGCACATCAGCCACATCCATGATGCGGACAGGCATCCCCTGTTCACTGCGTACTACGGTATTTTTCACGTCATCCAGTGTCTTGAAGCCACCTTCAGCGCGCACCAGCAAGGACTCCTCGCCATCACTCAGGCGACCCGCACCGTCATTGCGATTATTCTGACCCAAGGCTTCTTGCAGCGCATCGATCGCCACACCTCGCGCATACATGCGGGCATTGTCAGGGACTATCTCGTAAGAGCGCACTAAACCACCCAGTGAATTGACATCAGCCACACCGGGAACCGTGCGTAATGCTGGCCTGATTACCCAATCCAGCAGGCTACGCTTTTCCTGCAAGCTCAATGTATCGCTCTCTATGGTGAACATGAACATTTCGCCCAGAGGTGTCGTCATCGGCGCCATACCACCGGAAACATCGGGGGGCAGATTACCCCATACACTGTTCAGCCTTTCGGTGACCTGCTGGCGCGCCCAATAAATATCGGTACCATCAGCGAAATCCACCGTGATATCCGTTAGCGCATATTTAGCAACAGAACGCAGACCGACCTGATGCGGGATACCCAGCATCTCGACTTCAACCGGTGCGGTGATACGTGCTTCCACCTCTTCCGGTGTCATACCCGGCGCTTTGATGATGATCTTTACCTGAGTTGATGAAACATCGGGAAATGCATCGATAGGTAAGGATTGATAGGCAAGCACGCCAGCGCCAGCCATCATTGCCGTGAGTACGAGGATCAGCAGGCGCTGAGTGAGCGCAAATTGAATCAGTTTGCTCAGCATTATTCAGCCCTCAGACCGATCCAGCTGCCTTTAAGCGCTGTAGTGCCAGTCACTGCAATCTTTTCCTGGCCTTTGAAATTACCATCAATGATCGCTTCATCACCCTGCTCGGAAATCACACTAATTTTCACCGGTGTAAACCCTTTGACAGATTGAACAAATAGCCAAGCCTCCGGGCCTTTACGCACAAGGGCTGATTTAGGCACGCTGAAGTGGCTGTTAGTCCCACCCAGATTGATTTCAGCCTCAACAAACTGACCTGGCGAAAGCTTTTCTGCGCCTTGATTAATCTCGGCACGCAGATGTAGAGTCTGGTCAGTCTTGTTGACACTGCGAACAATCGCGATCAATTTGCCACTGGCTTGTAGCTTGGGAACATTCACCGGCATACCCAGCTTAACGAATGGCAACCCTTCAAGTGGTGCATGGATTTCCAGCCATAATGGATTCAGATGGCCGATGCGATAAAGCGGCATAGCCATATCAACACGCTGGCCGACTGTCACCATCTGTTCCAGCACTTGCCCATCCATAGGCGCCGTCAGTGTGATGCCACCACTCATACCAGAAGATGACTGCAGCTGGTTGATAGCGCCATCGCTCATGCCTGATAGACGCAAAGCCTGCTTGCGCTGCGCCAGTGATGCGCTTGCCTCTTCGAACTTGCTCTGCGTTTCCAGATAACGGCGCTGAGCGATGATGCCATCTTTAAATAACTCCTGATCACGCGCCAAAGTCTGATCAGCCAGCTTCTTCTGGGTGAGAGCCTGCAAATAATCACGCTGGAAGCCAACCAGATCAGGGCTGGTCAGGTGGGCGACAGGCTGGCCTTTTTTCACTTCCTGTCCGGCTGCCACATAGAGCATATCGAGCAAGCCGGATTGTGGTGCACTCATGACGCGCTCCTGCCCGATAGGCACGACGATTTCAGCTGGATAGTGACGGCTACTTAGTGCTGTGTTTTTGCCAAGTTGAGAAACGGTAATCCCAAGATTCAGCTGTTGTTGGCTACTGATGATGATTTCATCTGCGTATGCATTGTTCAATACGAATGCGCCAATAAGCGCGATTAAAATACGATTCATGGTAAAACTCCTACTGCCTGATTGTAGCGGGCAATATCCCACTGCAACTGGATTTGACGGGTGGTGTAAGCTTTCTCAGCTTCATAGGTTTGTGCCTGAACGCGCAACAGGCTGACTAGATCAGTCTCTCCCAACTGAAAAGCTTTGCGTGCCAGACGCAGGCTTTCTTTCGCTATCGTTGCCTGCTGCCCAGTTATCTCCAGCTCCGCTCGCGTCACGCTCAAATTGTGCTCGGCTTCATGCAAGGCTGTATCCAGCATCATTCTCAAGCTCTCGCGTTCCGTAATCGCATTGCCGACGACAACTTCAGCTGCTGCCTGCAATGGGGCAGATCGTACTTCACTATCCAGTGGGATACGCACTTTCAGTCCAACACTGTCGTTATAGGAGGTATCAAATGGGCCGCGCTGAGTGCGGGTGTTGAATAAAATCTGCGGATTTTCACGCCGCTCGACTGCCGTCAGGTCACGTTCATTCTCAGCCAAATTGACCTTGGACTCGTATTCCAGCCAGAGTGGTGATTGATAGTAATCAAGAAGTGTTGATTGCTGTTCCTGATATTGAGCAGGCATCTCACGCAATCCAGTAAGCACAAAATAACGATGGCGTGCATGCATCTGCTCGGCCTCAGCCAGCAGGCTGGCTTTTTCGGCCATCAGCGTTTCCTGCTGAGCCAGCATCAAATCGGTCTTCGCCATCTCGCCAGCCTGATAACGTCTTTCCACATCGTGCTGCAAGCTTTTGGCGGTATCGAGACGCTGGTTCGCCAATTCGACATTACTATCGTTCATGGCGATATCCCACAAATCATCGCGCAACAGACCCGCAACTTGAAGCTTGAGGCTTTCACGACTGGTAGCCAGATTACTTGTTGTCGCATCGGCTACTTTTTGCCGGTTCAAGCGCTGATTGGGCAACCACACTGGCAGCTCGATTTCAGCCTGCCAGTCACGCTCCCCTCGCCCACTGCCCATGGTGTCATTCTGGTGAGTCATGGAAACGGCAGGCGCCCCAGGCAACATGCTATTCGCCATGATATTGCGCGCTCTGACAGTCGCTTCGCGTGATTGCAAAACCGCTTGTGATGGATTTCGGATATAGGTTTTTTCCAGCACCTCTTTCAGAGGCAACTGGGGATTAACCGCCAGTTCATCCTCATGGGGACTAAACTCCTCAGCATAAGCTGGGATGCTTGATAGAAACACAGCCAGCAATAGCAGCTGTATCTGATAATACTTTTTCATTTGAATCTCCTGAAGCAATAGTGCAAGCCTTCACGATTCACGTGAAGGTACATCCAACTAAAGATCAGAAGCCAGGAGGTGCGCGGGGGCGGGATTGCGGCCTGAGGTATATCGGCCTGAGATTATGGTGTGAAACATGCTGCCAAATATTGGGGCGATTGAGCATTGCAGCAAAAACAAACAACACGGCCAATAATATCGGTAACAGACCTTCGATGTCTTTCACCACCGCTTTATCGACGACTACAATATGCATAGCATCGGTAGCGTTTCTGAAAGTCGGAATCAAGTCATCAGGTGCAATATTTGTATCTTCTGCGTGCAGATGCAAGCCTGAGCCCTGCGCCTGAATGCTGCCATCCAGATGGGCGTGCAGAAACGGCGAGATGGCTTGTAGCAAGGCAAACCAGACTACTATCGTCCACATAAAAAGCTTGTTTCGGCGGGAAATCATGACTCTAATTTAACAAAATACAGAACAACAAGCAAATACATTAAACAAATCAATTGTTTATAGAATGATACCCAATCTCATTCAGCCGCACGTCAGGCGTGAAATCAAGTGCCGATTTAGGGTAAAATTGCGTGTTTGTTGCGCCTAACCCATTTTAAATAAATAGAAATCAAATGCTGACCTTTCAACAGATCATCCTAAATCTGCAAAATTACTGGGATAAACAAGGCTGTACCTTGCTCCAGCCATACGATATGGAAGTAGGTGCAGGCACCTCGCACACCGCTACATTCTTGCGCGCACTCGGCCCAGAGCCATGGAAAGCGGCTTATGTGCAGCCTAGCCGCCGCCCCAAGGATGGCCGTTATGGCGAGAACCCAAACCGCCTTCAGCATTACTACCAGTTTCAAGTGGTATTGAAGCCTGCACCAGCAAATATTCTGGAACTGTATCTAGGCTCATTGGAAGCGCTGGGCTTTGATCTCAAGCAAAACGATATCCGCTTTGTAGAAGACGACTGGGAAAACCCGACGCTGGGTGCTTGGGGCTTGGGCTGGGAAGTCTGGCTGAACGGCATGGAAGTCACGCAGTTCACCTATTTCCAGCAAGTGGGTGGCATCGATTGCAAACCAATCACCGGCGAGATCACCTATGGTCTGGAGCGTTTGGCCATGTATCTGCAAGGGGTTGAGAATGTGTATGACCTCACCTACTCACCCGGCGTCAAATACGGTGATGTCTTCTTGCAGAACGAAAAAGAACAATCTGCTTATAACTTCGAGCATAGCGATGTCGAGTTTCTGCTTGGCGCATTCGGCAGCCATGAAAAAGAAGCGCAATACCTCATGGAACAAAAACTGGCACTGCCAGCCTACGAGCAAGTACTGAAAGCCGCACACACCTTCAACCTGCTAGATGCCCGTGGCGCTATCTCCGTCACCGAGCGCGCTGCCTACATCGGTCGCATCCGCAATCTGGCGCGCTCAGTCGCCGCCAGCTACCTAGATAGCCGTGCCCGCCTCGGTTTCCCGATGGCACCAAAAGCTTGGGCAGATGAAGTGACAGCACAATTGGATAAGAAAGCAGCAGCATGAGCAGTAAGAACCTATTAGTTGAATTATTTGTAGAAGAACTGCCGCCAAAGGCGCTGAACAAACTGGGTAATTCATTTGCCGAAACCCTGACCGCCAGCCTGAAAGCACAAGGCCTGACTGCTGAATCAAGTGTATCGACAGCATTTGCCACCCCGCGTCGTTTGGCAGTTCACATTACAGATATTGCCTCGCAGGCCGCAGATAAATCTATCTCACAAAAGCTGATGCCAGTGGCTGTTGGCCTCGATACCAACGGTAAGGCAACCCCTGCGCTGGTCAAGAAACTGGCGGCACTCGGTGCTGATGAATCTGCGGTTGCCAGCCTCAAGCGCGAGAATGATGGCAAAGCTGACATCCTGTTTCTGGATGCGGTCGCCAAAGGTGCAACCTTGGCCGAAGGCCTGCAAAAAGCCTTGGATGAAGCGCTGGCAAAACTGCCCATCCCTAAGGTCATGACTTATCAACTGGCTGATGGTTGGGATAGTGTCAATTTTGTGCGCCCCGCCCACGGCCTGATTGCCTTGCATGGCATCGATGTTATCCCTGTCAGCACTCTGGGCTTGCAATCTGGCAACAGCACGCAAGGTCATCGTTTTGAAGCCGCAAAAAACCCTGTGGTTCTCACTAGTGCAGATAGCTACGCAGAGCAGTTGAAAACAGAAGGCGCCGTCATCGCCAGTTTTGCAGACCGCCGCGCCGAAATCGTGAGCCAACTGCAAGCTGCGGCTGCCAAACAAGGTCTCAAACCAATCGAAGATGATGCGCTGCTGGATGAAGTCACCGCCCTAGTCGAACGCCCGAATGTGCTGCTTGGCCAGTTTGAGCAAGAGTTTCTTGAAGTGCCTCAGGAATGTCTGATCCTCACCATGAAGGCAAATCAGAAATACTTCCCACTGCTCAATAGCCATGGCAAGCTCACCAACAAATTCCTCATCGTTTCTAACATCAGCCCAACTGACACATCTAAAGTGATCGGTGGCAATGAGCGTGTAGTGCGCCCACGTCTGGCCGATGCGAAATTCTTCTTCGATCAAGATAGAAAAAGGTCGCTGGAATCACGCGTCTCTGGTTTGGATAAGGTGGTTTACCACAACAAACTGGGCTCACAAGGCGAGCGTACTCAGCGAGTAAGAGTAATCGCAAAATGGGTAGCAGAAAAATTAAATGCAGACCCTCAACTTGCAGACCGCGCGGCCCTTTTAGCTAAGGCAGACTTACTTACGGACATGGTAGGTGAGTTCCCTGAATTGCAAGGCATTATGGGCGGATATTACGCACGTCATGACGGCGAGAAAGAACTCGTCGTGCAAGCTATTACTGACCAATATGTGGTGAAACGCGACGAAGAAGAAAGCGCATCAAACCTAGTCTCAGAATCGCTGTTGATTGCTGACCGCATAGAAACTCTAGTCGGCATCTGGGCTATCGGCCTCAAGCCTACTGGCGAAAAAGACCCTTTCGCACTCCGTCGTCATGCGCTCGGCATCATACGATCATTCCAACTATGCCACGCTACAGCTCGTTTTCTTGGGGAACCATTTAAGCTACTTTTGAACGATTTACTAGAGTTCGCTGCGAGTACCTTTAGCATGGTCAAGATCGAACCACAGGTGCTGGCTGAAATCAGCGAATTCATCTTCGAACGCTACCGCAACCAATTAACTGGCTTTTATAAACCGCAAACATTGGATGCTGTCATCAGCCTCAGTCCAGAGCTGCACGAGGTCATCCTACGTTCAGAAGCGGTCAAAGCCTTCCAGCAAATCACCGAATCCGAGAGTCTAGCAGCCGCAAACAAACGTGTTGGTAATATCCTGAAAAAGTCAGAATCTGCGGTTGAAGCCAAAGTAAACGATAGCCTGCTACAGGAAAGCGCAGAGAAAGCGTTGGCTACAGCACTTGCCAAAGTAAAGCCTGAAGCTGATAAGTTATTTGAAAGTGGCGATTACACTGCTTCACTGCAAGCATTGGCAGCGTTGAAAGCGCCTGTCGATGACTTCTTCGATAACGTGATGGTGAATGCCGAAGTCCCTGCACTTAAGGCAAACCGCTTGGGCTTGCTGGCGACTTTGCACCAGACCATGAATCGGGTGGCCGATCTTTCCAAGTTAGCGAGTTAAGCAATGAAGTTAGTCATATTAGACCGCGACGGCGTCATCAACTTCGACTCACCGCACTTTATCAAGAGCCCAAGTGAGTGGCTACCTATCCCCGGCAGCCTGGAAGCGATTGCGTTGCTGAACCAAAGTGGTTATCGCGTAGCGATTGCGACCAATCAATCTGGCATCAGCCGAGGGCTTTATGACATGGCAACCTTGAATGCGATTCACGACAAGATGCACCGCGCACTGGCGCTGCTTGGTGGACGTATCGACGCTCTGTTTTATTGCCCACATGCCAATGAACACAATTGTGATTGCCGCAAACCAAAATCTGGCATGTTTGAAGAGATTGCCAGCCGCTTTGGTGTCGATATCCATGGTGTGCCGTGTGTCGGAGACTCCTTGCGAGACCTTACAGCCGGGGCGGCTTTAGGTGGGCAACCGATACTGGTACGTACTGGCAAAGGTGAAGAGACACTTGCCGAAGGTGGCTTGCCTGAAGGCACATGGGTTTGCTCCGACCTTGCCGAAGCTGTACAGAAAATTATTGCTGAAGACAAACAGGCTTGATGACTTTTCTTCGTTCATTGATCTACGCAATTGGCATGTGGGTGTTTACCCCTGTATTTGTGATTATTGCCCTGATTATCTGCCTGCCACTTCCAGCACACGCTCGCTACAAAGTCATCTCACATTGGGCACTGACAATGCTCTGGTGGCTAAAACTAACCTGTGGCATCAGCTATAGAATCATAGGTGAAGAGAATATCCCTGAAACGCCTTGCATCATTCTCTCCAAACACCAATCTGCATGGGAAACTATGGCATTTCAGAAGATTTTCCCTGATCAGGTTTGGGTACTAAAACGCGAGTTGCTCTGGCTACCATTTTTTGGCTGGGGCTTGGCGATGACATCGCCAATTGCAATTAACCGCTCTGCAGGCCGAGAGGCGCTAAAGCAACTGGTTAAGCAGGGAAAAGACCGTTTAGCTAGAAAGTTCTTTGTGGTCATATTTCCTGAAGGCACGCGTGTAGCACCCGGTCAACGTGGCAGATACCAAATCGGTGGCGCGTGGTTGGCTACCCATACCCAGACCGATGTATTACCAGTCGCACTCAACGCTGGGGAGTTCTGGGGAAAAAACTCATTCATCAAAAAGCCAGGCGTTATCACAGTGAGTATAGGCAAACCAATGTCGGCCAAAGGCCTGCGGCCAGATGAACTCAACCAACAGGTTGAAACTTGGATAGAATCCGAAATGGAAAAACTGGCATAGCTATGGGCCAATATGTACTGGCACTGCCGGATGGAGAAAATATTCCATACCAACTGGAGCGCCGCTCACGCCGAACCATCAGCATGAAAGTCAGTACTCAGGGCTTGATTGTTCACGCCCCAAATCGTATCAGTATCAAAGAGCTTGAAAATATCCTGTTGATTAAAGCTAACTGGATACTTTCAAAGCTACAAAGTGTTCAAGAAAACGCAGTTCCACCGCTTACTCTTCAACATGGCTGCAGTTTGTTATTACTCGGCAACGACATTCAGCTTGATATTAGGCATGATAGCCGCAGCCGCCTGCCTGAATATTTGCCAGGGCAATTGATTCTGGCTTTACCCAATCCAGACGATGAAATCGCCATTCTGAAAAAAGTACTTCAGTGGTATCGCAAACAGGCGCAACTAGATTTCACTAGGCGTCTGGAGATATTGGCAACAAGGCTGGGAGTTCCTGTACCAGCACTTTTTTTATCTAATGCGAAAGGCCGCTGGGGCAGCTGTAATTCAAAACAGGAAATCCGTTTGAACTGGCGACTGATACAGGCACCGCCGCATTTGATTAACTATGTGATCTGCCATGAGCTGGCACATTTGAAAGAGATGAATCATTCAGCGAAGTTCTGGGCAATTGTTGAAAGTATCTGCCCGGAATACAAAGCTGCTGAAAAAGACCTCAAGCTGTGGTCAACACAGCTTCATGCTATTGCTTAAATAGCTGAAAGTTGCAGCGACAGGGGAATCGTTTTAAAGCCAGGCTTAGCGTGATGTGACTCCTGATGATGGGCCTCACGCAAACAAGCCTTGGCGCAGCTCGCGCAACGACCACACTCAGACCCCACGCCTAGTTCACGCTTAAGATCTTTCATGTTTTTTGCACCAGCTTTTGCCGCTGCAAAAATTTGCCGTTCAGTGACTGCCTTACATACACAAACATACATATCTATTATCCAGAAATTACTTAATGTGAATGATATTGAGAACAATTATCATTTGTTTGATGTATTCAGTCAAGTAAAGTTCATGGCGTGTTATAAATATCTGATACAAAAAAGCCGCAGACTAGCTGCGGCTTTGGCTTTGATTATCGCTAGCTGAATCTAATCTCCACTTTCCATGTGTGTTTGCAGATAGTTCGGCAAAGTCACTTCCTTGATTAAGTTCTGCTGGGTTTCAATCCAATCTATCGCTTCTTCGCAATGCTCTAATAAATCCTCCAACAGATCTCGGCTCACATAATCCTGTAGCGCTTCACATGTAGCGATCGAGTCAATCAGTAGCGGGCGTTGAATGTCTCTTTCATATTTCAGATCACCATGCAGCGCCTCAACCACATCTTCACCAATCAGCAGTTTGCCGAGGTTCTGCAGATTTGGCAGTCCTTCCAGAAAAAGAATGCGCTCTATGACCTTATCTGCTTCTTTCATAACGCGGATGGATTGTTTGTACTGATAGTCATTGAGTTTTTCCAAGCCCCAGTTGCGGAACATGCGGGCATGAAGAAAATACTGATTAATTGAGGTCAATTCATTCTTGAGGACTTTGTTCAGTATCTCTAATACTTTCTTATCACCTTTCATCATCGGTCTCCTTATTCGCCAGTCTTCATCTGATTCTGCTGGTAGTTTGCCAAACCGACTAATTTAATCAGATTAAGTTGCTGCTCTAACCAATAGGCATGATCCATTTCTGTATCATCCAGTTGAACGAGCAACATATCGCGCGTTACGTAATCCTGAGCTTTTTCACATAAAGCCATCGCTTTTTTCAGCTCGCCAACAACATGGTATTCAACGGCCAGATCGGATTGCAACATCTCAGGCACTGTCTTACCAATATTCAGTGGGGTACGCTTTTCCATATTTGGCTTACCCTCGAGAAACAGGATGCGTTGGATAATAGCTCGCGCATGACTACGCTCGTGCTCAGATTCATGCAAACTCTTAATCGCCAAATAATGTAATCCAAAATCTGCATACATTTCACCATGTATGAGATATTGATCTGTAGCTGCTAGCTCACCAGCCAATAAGCCATTGAGCATATCGATGATTTTCTTGTCACCCTTCATGATTCTCTCCTTTGCCATCTATGATTTAGATGAGGTTTACTTGGTATGAATCATACCTGAGAAACTTCAAAAATGTATTAAATTAAAACATCATTAGCAATTGTTTTTAAATGACTTTTTAATCTTAACACCAATAAAAATCATTCTTGATACGGATGTTTGAATATGGTTATTGGTTCCTCATTCAGCGCAATCTTAATGCATTCAGGACAACCACCAGAGAACTAACCGACATGCCAATCGCGGCCATTAAAGGTGATATCAGACCCAAAGCAGCAAACGGCAATGCAACAAGGTTATAGCCCAATGCCCAGATAAAATTCTGCTTAATTACACGCATGGCAAAACGACTGGTTGCTACCGCATGCGAAATTTCCATCAAATTGTCGCCAAGCAAAACTATATCACCGGAGGCCCTTGCCATTTGCGTGCCACCGCCCATAGCGATGGAAACCTGCGCCCCTGCAAGCACAGGAGCATCATTAATACCGTCGCCTATTACCGCAACAACTGCGCCATCTGACTGGAACGCCTTCAGGCTAGATAGCTTTTGTTCGGGACTGAGTTCCGCTACGAAGTCGTTAACACCGATGAACCGAGCAAATTGTGTAACGGCATCCGTTGAATCACCACTCAATATAGAGGTTTTGTATCCAAGATTTTGTAACTCTTGGACGAGTTCATGCGCCATAGCTCTGGGCTGGTCTTGCAAAACAAATGCTGCCAGCAGTTCTCTTTCATGACTTAAGTAAACTACCGTAGCGGCATTAGTCTGAATAGCTGGCGCATCACCAATCAGTCGTTTATTACCCAGGCTATAGATTTTATCTTCGACAGTGGCTTGCAATCCCTGCCCAGGAATATTTCTAATATCGGATACCGGATACATATCCTGTTGTTTTGTAGCCTCAATAAAGCTACTAGCAATAGGATGTTCTGAATGGCTTTCCATGCTTGCAGCAATCTTTAAGCACTCCTGCGCACTCAGCTTAGTGTAAGTAATAGTATTAGTCAGTACTGGCTTGCCTACTGTCAGTGTGCCGGTTTTATCAAAGACAAAATGAGTGACTTTTGCCAAGGTTTCCAAGGCGTGTCCTCTAGTCATCAATACACCACGTTTAACCAGATGAGACCCTGCCGCAGCGAAGGCTGCTGGAGCAGCCAAGGATAGTGCGCAAGGGCAACTTACAACAAGCACCGTCAGGACAATCTCCAACACCCTCTCTGGGTCTATTTGCCACCAGACAACGGCTACAATCAAGACGACCATTAAAAGCGCTGATGTAAACCAGACTGCGATCCGATTAGCTAACTCCGCCAGTTTAGGTTTTTCTGCCTGCGCTCTGTCCAGCAATCTGGTGATGCCAGCTAGTCTTGTATCTTCAGCAATCGCATTAATCTGTAATGTAAGTGGGCTTTCGTAATTAATGCTACCAGCGTATACCTGATCGCCTGTGGATTTTGCCAATGCACGACTCTCTCCTGTGAGTAGTGATTCATCGACGCTACTATCTCCAGATTCAACCAAGGCATCTGCTGCTATGGTTTCGCCCGGCTTAACCAGAATAATATCTCCCACCTGCAAATCAATCACCGCAACCAAGGACTGTTCACCCTGCGTAATTTTAGTCGCCATGGCTGGCAGTAATCTCAAAAGGTTTTCTGCTGCCTCTATGGATTTTTCACGTGCGCTGCGCTCCAGAAACCTAGTCACCAGCAAGAAAAAGATGAGCATGGTGATGGTATCGAAATAGACATGCCCATGGCCTGCGAGCGTTGCCCATACGCTACCGACAAAACCCGCCAGTACGCCCAGCGTAATTGGTACATCCATTCCGAGGTTTCGATTAATCAGGCCTCGCCATGCAGAACGATAGAAAGGCCATGCAGAATAACTGATAGCAGGCAATGTCATGACTAGGCTGAACCAGCGTAGCAACTCAGCACTCGCATATTCCAGGCCCTGCTCAGGCCCTGCATATAGCGCCACCGCAATCATCATGACTTGGGCGGCACTAAGACCTGCGACCGCTAGTCGCCTAAACTCAGCCTTGTGTCGTATTTTCCGGAGAATATCTTGCTGTTGTGCGCTGAATGGGTGTGCGTGATAGCCGAGCTTACGTATCTCAGCGAGTATGTTGCTAAGCTTGATCTCTGTCTCATCCCAACTGACTCTGGCACGCTGTGCTGCGTAGTTAAATGAAACAGTTTTTACCCCTTTCAACTGCTTGAGATGTCTCTCATTCAGCCAGATACAAGCTGCACACGTAATACCTTCAAGAATCAACGATGCTTCGCGAATTGAGCCAGTCATATCCAGCACAAAACTCTTCTGCACCTCGGGACGGTCATACAGATCGAGCTGTTTCAGCTCTTCAGGAATTAAATCTTCCGCAGTTTTTGGTAATTCAGTACGGTATTGGTAATACTGCTCAAGGCCATTATCAACGATAGATTCGGCGACTGCTTGGCAGCCATGACAGCACATGGCATGCGGTTCGTTAAAAATCAATGTTGAGAACTTGCTACCAGACGGTACTGGCAAACCGCAGTGGTAACAGTTTTGCGTCACGCTCAACTCAGTCTATTGATAGTTGCTGTTGTTTGATGAAGATATCTTCACCATGCTGTATGGTCAGCTCGGCAAACCAGCGCCCAGCATCAGGCAGATTGACATCTGCCTGGTAGATTCCGGGCTCAGATTCATTCAGCACAATTTGGCGGTCATCCATGCTGTTTGCCATCCGCCACATGCCTAATGTCATTGTTGCACCGGTAATCAGTTTGCTCTCTTTATCTTGCAGCTTAATGGTCAAATGCTGGGTAACACCTGATTTAATT
>Ga0265327_10002730_pt1 | contig 17997 bp, 17 predicted proteins | sample 41621metaG_FD_202089 | JGI IMG/M metagenome (GOLD analysis project Ga0265327, IMG submission 202089) | Rhizosphere microbial communities from Carex aquatilis grown in University of Washington, Seatle, WA, United States - 4-16-21 metaG | ecosystem: Host-associated > Plants > Roots > Rhizosphere... | reverse complement strand
CCGGCGGTTTCGCTAAAGATGCCTTCGCATTCGGCAAGGTCTTTGATGCCCTGGCGAATTTGATCGTCGGTCACGTCATCGGCATGGCCATTGGTTTCTTTCATTACCTTCAAGGCGTAGAAACCGTCGGCTGGTGTGCCGATGGCGAGCGACTTGGCAATGGTGTTCGGCTTGACCGGCTTGAAGAAATCGAGGCCGGCTTTTTGCGCGACAGAGATCGGAGAGCAACCGCTTGGTTGGGCGCCGTGGATGTGATATTTCGCATCTGAAACGAGGCCTAGCTTGATCGCTTCCTGATAGGATTTGTGCACTTTGGTAAGCAAGGAACCCGAGGCCATCGGGATGACGGTGTGATTCGGAATTTTCCAGCCGGATTGTTCGAGAATTTCGAGGCCCATGCTCTTGGAACCTTCGGCGTAATACGGCCTCATGTTGACGTTAACGAACGCCCATTGATATTTGCCGGCGATTTCCGCGCAGAGACGGTTCACTTCGTCGTAATGGCCTTTGATGCCGACAACGGTTGCGCCGTAGACGAGAGAGTTGACGACTTTGCCCTGCTCCAGGTCGGACGGAATAAAGACGTAGGCTTTGAGGCCGGCGGCAGCGGCGTTGGCGGCGACTGAGTTCGCGAGATTGCCGGTCGATGCGCAGGCGACGGTGGTGAAACCCAGTTCACGGGCGCGGCTCAAGGCGACACTGACGACGCGGTCTTTGAAGGACAGCGTTGGATAATTGACGGTGTCGTTTTTGATCCACAATTCGCGAATGCCAAAACGGCGCGCGAGGCGATCAGCCTTGATCAACGGGGTGAAGCCGACTTCGCGACCGACGGTCGGCTCATGTGCAACCGGCAGCAATTCGCGATAACGCCACATGCTCTTCGGGCGGGACTGGATGACCTCACGCGTCATAGCGGCTTTGATGCGGTCGTAGTCGTAAACCACTTCGAGCGGTCCGAAATCGAACTCGCACACGTGGTTAGCAGTCAGCGGGTATTCGCGTCCGCACTCGCGGCACTTGAGCGCCTTCATGAAGCCAGTTGCTTTTTCCATAAAACTTTCATGCGACGTCACGCGTCGCGTTGTTTGCGTCGGGGCAATAAAAAACCCCTTCTCATCGAGGAGAAGAGGCTAAAGCATTTGTGCTCTTCTCATCTTTTCCTGGCAAGGTCCGCACTCGCGGAACGCTCCAGGCTGGATTTGGCACCTGTCGTAACGAACGCCTTCGTCACCGGTTGCCGTGGTTTCATCGGGCCAGTCCCTCCACCACTCTGAATGAGATTCGTTATATCAACGAATACGGATAGATTGATACAACACCTAAAACCTGTCAACAGGTTTTTTCGGCAGCATTATTGCATGGGGCCAAAAAAGAGTCCGTGTCTTCATTGCAATTTATTCTCACGATCGCTGTTTAAGAGCGTAGTGTGGATAAACGTAATGCTCAATATCGATACGGTGAGTCCCTAATGTCCACACACGGTGCTGCCCCGATTGCACGTTGAGATAGCCTCGACGAATCTAATTTCAGCGATCACCAAAACTCATTCACGGAGTTTGTTATTATGCCAAAGTTTTTGAAGAAGGATCCACCGGAGCCCGTTCACATTGAAGGAATGCACAAAGGGGAAGAGGCCGTTTTCGAATTAGGCCCGGAACCGGGGCGCGGTGGAAAACAATATCGAACTGCGAGGGATGCAACGAGTATCAACGCCAAAGATCGCGCGCCGATTCTACCGATCATGCCGGAACTCCCGCCGGCTTAACGCCATCACCAGCACCTGTGCGAATGTGAACGCTACTGCACAAACCAATGCTGTTAAAGCTTTGCGGCGTTTTGCGCGCCCGCGTCCGGCGGTGGATGTTGAGGAATGTGATTTTTGCAGTGTCCCACTGGCGACGCGGCATCGGCATTTGCTGGAACGTGGGACGAGAAAGATCATTTGCACATGCGATGCGTGCGCGTTGCGCTTCGATATCGCCGTGGGCCGGTTCAAGCTCATCCCGCGAGACACGCGACGCCTTCCGGATTTTCGAATGAGCGAAGTGCAATGGGAATGTTTTTCGCTTCCCATCCAGCTCGCGTTCTTCTATCGGGACAGCTCGGCGAATAAGGTGGTTGTGCTTTATCCGAGTCCTGGCGGCGCGACGGAATCGTTGTTGCCGATTTCGAGCTGGGAAAACGTCGTCAGCGAAAACTCAATCCTCGCCGAAATGCAACCGGATGTGGAAGCGCTCCTCGTGAACCGGTTGAACGAATCCCGGCAATATTACTTGGCATCCATCGATGTTTGCTACGAGTTGGTTGGCTTAATCCGAATGCATTGGCGCGGGTTTGGTGGCGGCGACCAGGTCTGGCAGGAGATTGCACAGTTTTTTCGGCGTTTGGACGAAACGGCCATCACCGTTCCAACGCCCTTGCCACCAGAAACGGAGGTTTGCCGTGCCTGATTTGAAATTTCAAATCATCGGCGTCGAATCCACCACCCGTGGACTCGCGCCGATGCTTGGATTCAAACTCGCAATCAATAACTCGCCGGCCGGCGAATCGATCTACGCCGTGCTGCTGAATGCTCAAATCCAGTTTAGCTGTCCACAGCGGAGCTATAGTGGGAGCGAAAAGGAAAAGTTGGTTGAGTTATTCGGACCGCCGGAAATGTGGGGGCAGAGTTTGCGCAATCGCCTTTGGGCTCAGGCCAACACGACGGTATGCGCATTTCGCGAGAAAACTGGCGCAGTCCTGCAAGTGCCTTGCACGTTCGACTTCAACATCGCGGCGACCAAATATATTTATGCACTCGAGCAAGGCAAAGTGCCGTTGTTGTTTTTATTCAGCGGATCGGTGTTCTACGAGGCAGATGGTGAATTAAAGGTCGAGCCGATTTCCTGGGACCAGGAGTGCATTTATCCGATGCCGGTGCGCGTTTGGCGGGAGTTGATGGATCGACATTATCCGGGCACCGCATGGATTACCTTGCAGCGGGATGTCTTTGATCGACTCTACGAATTCAAACGAGAGCGCGGGTTGTTGAACTGGGAGCAGACGGTCGAGTCATTAATCGAAACGGCCAATTCGCAACCCACCCTGCGGAAAGTCAAAGCTGAGGAGGCGTCTGCGTGAAACATCCCTCGATAGAGCAGATCGTGAATGCCGTGCTCTACGAAGGTTATATTCTCTATCCATATCGCGCATCATCGCCAAAGAACCAGCGAGAGCGGTTTACTTTTGGGCGGGTTTATCCGGCAGCTTACAGCAAATCGCAGGACGACGTTGAGCCGTGCATGATGCAGGCACAAGTAGTCGCGAAGGCGGGTAAATCTGCTTCGTTGAATGTTTCGGTTCGCTTTCTACAACCGCTTCGGCGCGAGATCGGCGCTTTTGCATCGCCTGTTCTGCACTGGGATGAAAGCTGCGAACAAACGTTTAATATCGTTCCGAGTTTGGAAGTTGACGGACAATTGTTCCAATCCTGGCACGAGGCGACGGAACGGGAAATCGCCGTTCCGGTCTTAAACATCGCCCCCGGAAAAAGACAAACTCTCAAAGTGCCCTTTAAGTTTCCTTCGTCTCGGATCATTGAACCTTTACGGGCGAAATCCGGCCAAATTCCCGGTGTCATCGTACGGCAACTGAAAGCAATCGAGGGAACCATCGAGATTGAAACTGAACCCACGACGAACTGCACTAAAATGACAGGGCGCGTGACAAACGACACGCCGATGGGCCCGGCGGAATTAAGCGGACAAAACGGCGTTATCGAAAGGACCTTCGCATCGGCTCACATCGTGTTGTCGATGGACGACGGCGAATTCATTTCGCTGCTCGAACCAGCAGAGGAGTTTCAGAACGTTGTTGAGAGCTGTCAAAACATCGGCGTGTGGCCGGTATTGGTCGGCGACCAGAAATCTGCTGAGCGCAACACGATGCTCGCATCGCCGATCATTTTGTACGATTGGCCGGCCATCGCACCCGAGAGTGCAGGGACACTATTCGATGGGACGGAAATCGATGAGATCCTCAATCTCCGCATTCTCACGATGACGGATGAGGAAAAGCGTGAGGTAAGAAATATTGACGCGGCAGCGCGAAAACTGCTCGAACGCGCAGAGAATTTGAACAGCGAAGATTTTCTTAGGATGCACGGGACGCTACGCGGCGTGCGGCCCTTGGAGGAACAGATTTTTGGTACCAACCAGCGACTTGAAGGGATCAACATCGGTGACGTTCACCTCAAGCCGGGGGATCGCGTGCGAATTCGTCCGAAATCGCGGGCTGATATTATGGACATCGCTCTCGATGGCAAACTGGCCATCATCGAAGCGTTGGAAGAAGACGCCGAAGCGCGCGTGCACCTTGCCCTGGTTGTTCAGGACGACCCGGGAAAAGACCTCGGAATGTTGCGGCAACCGGGACACCGATTTTTCTATACGATCGACGAAGTCGAACCAGTGAAGGAGGAAGCATGAAGCCGCGCATTCTCATCGCCGGTATTGGCAATATTTTCTTTGGCGACGACGGATTCGGCTGCGAGGTCGCGCAACAATTGACGCGGCAATCGCTGCCGGAACAGGTGCGGGTAATTGATTTCGGTATTCGCAGCTACGACCTGGCTTACGTGCTCACCGACGGATTCGACGCAGTGATTCTCATCGATGCAATGGCTCATGGCGATGCGCCCGGAACGGTTTCTGTCATCGAACCTGATCTTAATCGCCTGAATGAGTTCGAGAGCGCCCAACCCGATGCGCACAGTTTGAATCCGGTGAGTGTTTTGCAACTGGCACAATCGTTCGGTCCCCTGCCCGACCAATTGCTCCTCGTGGCGTGCGAGCCTGCAGTTTTGGAATCGGAAGACCTCGGTTTGAGCGAGCCTGTTCGTGCGGCGGTTCCCCGCGCCATCGAAGAAATTAGAACGCTTATAGCGAATTTAGTAAATCGAGAAACAGATACCTGTCTCGCGACGGGTTGAAAGGAAATGTATGAGAGCAAAAACGGGTAGAAATGCAGTGATGGCGTGGTGGATCGTTGGAGGACTGGCGGCTTTGGGGGCGACGATGTTTTTCGTGCGCGAACTGCCATCCATGCGACGCGAACTGAGATTGATGCGAATGTAAATTTTTTGAGAAGGGAATGCGATTATGAAGACACCGAAAATAGCTGCTGACCATATTCCGCCGGTCAAAGAAGTTCATGTTCTCTGGACTCCGGATGGGTTGAGTTGCGATGGGGATACGGTTTCGATCACCGCAGCGCAGTTGCCCAGCATCGAAGACCTCATTATGGGCACGATCCCTGGCCTGCCAAAAGTGCACCTTCATAATCGCGTGCTCGCGCCAGAAAACGGGCTCGATTACATGAAACCGTGGTTCGAGGCGGCGGAAGGCAAACTCGATAACTTCATTCTCGTCATCGAAGGATCAATCCCGAACGAGGACATTAAAGAAGAGGGTTTTTGGGCGGCCATCGGCACCGATCCTGTAACGGGACAGCCGATCACGCTCAATACGTGGATCGATAAACTCGCGCCGAAAGCGTTGGCAGTCGTGGCTGTGGGAACGTGCGCGGCTTACGGCGGAATTCACGCGATGGAAGGAAATCCAACGGGTTGCATGGGCGTGGCGGATTATTTGGGTTGGGATTGGCGATCCAAGGCAGGTTTGCCGATCGTGAATGTGCCCGGTTGCCCGGTCCAACCGGACAACATGATGGAGACGCTCCTCTACGTTCTTTACATGCTCGCTGGAATGGCCCCTGTCATCCCGCTCGATGACAAGTTGCGGCCAACATGGTTATTCGGAAAAACTGTTCATGAAGGATGCGATCGCGGTTCTTATTACGAGCAAGGCGACTTTGCACACGAATACGGCTCACCGAAATGCCTGGTAAAACTCGGTTGCTGGGGACCGGTGGTGAACTGCAACGTAACCAAACGTGGCTGGATGGACGGCATCGGCGGTTGCCCGAATGTCGGCGGGATTTGCATCGCGTGCACGATGCCTGGCTTCCCGGACAAATTCATGCCGTTTATGGACGAACCACCCGGCGCAACGTTCTCAAGTTCGATGGTCGGTTCCTACGGGAAACTAATCCGTTCACTGCGCGCGATCACAAACAAGGCCGTCAACAAAGAGCCGAAATGGCGTCACAACGAGCCTGCGCTCAGTACTGGGTATCATCCGCGATATTACGGCGAGGCAAATGGCAGCAGTAATGGTGACGGGACACATCATTCGCGCGGACACCTCCGCTCCACCAGGGAAGTATACAAACAGAAATAAAGGAAATGCTTTATGGAAACTTTGACTGCCACCCGTGAACGAAAAACCGAAAAGCGCAGTAACATTGTCGAAATGTCGTGGGATCCGATTACCCGCATTGTCGGCAGCCTTGGTATTTATACGAAAATTGATTTTGCAAAAAAAGAAGTCGTTGAGTGCCACAGCACGTCATCAGTGTTTCGCGGCTATAGCATTTTCATGCAGAACAAAGATCCGCGCGACGCGCATTTTATCACCAGTCGCATCTGCGGTATCTGTGGGGATAATCACGCGACCTGTTCCGTCTACGCGCAGAATATGGCGTATGGAATCAAGAATCCGCCGCTGGCCGAATGGATTTTGAATTTGGGCGAAGCGGCCGAGTACATGTTCGATCATTGTATCTTTCAGGAGAATCTCGTTGGCGTCGATTATTGCGAAATGATGGTGAAGGAAACCAATCCCGGCGTCTGGGAACGTGCGCAACGGACGGAGGCGCCGCACGCAAAAGATCACGGGTATCGCACCATCGGCGCTATCATGACGTCGCTGAATCCGTTCGAAGGCGAATTCTATCGCGAAGCGCTAATGATGAGCCGCCTGACGCGCGAGATGTTCTGTCTTATGGAAGGCAGGCATGTCCATCCATCGACTATCTATCCCGGCGGAGTCGGTACCGTGCCTTCTATCCAGGTGTTCACCGATTATCTCGTGCGCCTCACTAGATACTGCGAGTTCATGAAGAAGGTCGTGCCGTTACATGACGATCTTTTCAATTTCTTCTACGAAGCGTTGCCGGGTTACGAAAAAGTCGGTCAACGTCGCGTCTTGATGGGTTGTTGGGGTTCATGGCAGGACCCGGATGTTTGTGATTACAAATACGAACACATGGATAGTTGGGGCAAAGCCATGTTTGTTACGCCGGGTGTCGTTGTCGACGGCAAGCTCGTCACAAACAATCTGGTCGACATCAATCTTGGCATCCGCATTTTGCTGGGCTCGTCGTTTTACGAAGACTGGGCTGAAAACGGGAACAGTCAGACATTTGTCAGCCACGATCCTCTCGGCAACCCGGTGGACAAACGGCATCCGTGGAATCAAACGACGATTCCCAAACCGCAGAAACGCAATTTCGACGACAAATATACGTGGGTTATGTCGCCGCGTTGGTACGATAAAAAAACCGGCGACCATCTTGCGCTCGATACCGGTGGCGGCCCCATCGCGCGCCTCTGGTCGACTGCGCTGGCCGGCCTTGTCGACATTGGTTACGTCAAGGCGCCCGGCGACGGATCTATCCGCATTCGCTTGCCAAAGACATTGACCAAGCCCGAACAGGAATTCGTCTGGCGCATTCCAAAATGGAGCAATGCCATCGAACGCAATCGCGCCCGCAGTTATTTTCAGGCTTACGCAGCAGCGGTTGCAATGTATTGCGTTGAAAAAGCGCTGGATGAAGTCCGCGCTGGCCACACGCAAACGTTCACACCGTTTAAGGTCCCAGATGAAGCGATCGGGTGCGGTTTCCACGAAGCCGTTCGCGGCGTGCTCTCGCATCACCTCGTAATTCGCAAAGGCAAAATTGCGAATTACCATCCTTATCCACCAACGCCGTGGAACGCCAGTCCCCGAGATATGTTCGGCACACCCGGACCTTACGAAGACGCAGTGCAAAACACGCCGATCTTCGAGGAGAACGGCCCGGATAAGTTCAAAGGAATCGACATCATGCGCGCAGTGCGCAGTTTCGATCCGTGTCTGCCGTGCGGCGTTCACATGTATCTCGGCAAAGGTAAAGTCCTCAAACAACTGCACACCCCGACAGCGCTACTCGGCATGGCCAAGCATGGCAAATGACGAACAACAATGAACGAAGGACTAAAAATACTATGATTCCCACAATCCAGGCCTCCCCGGCTGAAACGTATGACATCGAACTGGAGCACAGCTTGCTTCAGGCGAACGCAAAGATTGCCGATGAAAACCGATCTGTGCTCGATCGACACGGTATCACCGCTATCGACTTCATGGGCGCAATCGGATCAGGAAAGACAACACTCATAACTTGTTTGGTCGAACGCTTGAAATCAAAACTCGGTGTTGCTGTTTTCAATGGCGACGCCACAACCGCAGAAGACGCGGAGCAGATCCACAAGCAGGGTGTGCCAATCGTGCAAATCGCAACGGTCAATGGCTGTCATCTCGACGCCAACTTGATTACGAAAGCGATCAAGCAAATCGACTTGCAGAAGATCAGCCTCATTCTCATCGAGAACATTGGGAACTTGATTTGCCCGGCGGAATTTCCCCTCGGCTCAAAAGCCCGCGTTGTTGTCGTCAGCGTGACGGAAGGGCCGTGGATGGTGAAGAAACATCCGCATATGTTTCTCGGCGCAAGCATCGTCGTGATTAACAAGATCGATTTGGCCCAGGCCATGGGTGTCAATCCGGGCCAACTGACTCTCGATGTTCACAAGCTCAAACCGGACATCAAGGTGATTCACACGAGTTGCAAGTCCGGCCAGGGTATCGACGAAGTTGCGACATCGCTGTTGGCGTTGTGATTGCATGCACGAATTCTCCATTGCCTGCTCAATCGTCGACAACGTGCTCGCTTTTTGTCGCGAGCAATCGCCGGCGCAGGTTTTGACGGTTCGAGTGGCGATTGGAGAATTGGCGTGCGTCGAACCCGAACAATTGGGCTTCTGTTATCGCTCCATCACAAAGAACACCGAGATCGAAAACTCTGAGTTGGAGATTGAACGCATCGATGCAGAGGTCGCTTGCACGCACTGCGGTTACCACGGCGAGCCAAAGTATTGGGACGAGGCGCTTTCGTTTGCATCCGTTCCAACGCTCCAATGTCCAAAGTGCAGCCGCCAGGTGGAACTGCGCGCAGGCGAGGAGTGCGCCATAAAAACTATCCGAATCGCCAAATGAATGCCGTTGAATCCATAACTCCCACGGAGGCGTCGGAGACGCGCTTTGTTCCATTGCAAACTGACGCGCGAAAACGCAATCACAAAGACGCCGCAACTCGCCTCGAAGAGCTTTTTGCGCAATTGGATTCGATTTCAAATCCGGCCGCACGCGAGATTGCGACGGAGTCCGTTCAGTCCGTCGTCACTCTCTATGGCGAAGCACTCGGGCGCATCGTGAAACTAATGGATCGAGACGATAACCCTGTCATGGCCGCCGTTTTGAAGGACGAGTTGCTCCGCAGCTTGTTGCTCGTTCACGATCTGCATCCGCAATCGCTCGACGAGAGACTTCTTGGCGCGCTCGATTCGGTGCGCCCTTACCTGAAAAGTCACGGCGGCAATATCGACGTGCTCGGTGTTCATGACGGCATTGCACGTTTGCGTTTCCAAGGCACATGCAAAACGTGCCCGTCATCTGCTGTGACCCTCGAGTTGGCAATTCGACGCGCCGTTACTGAAGCCTGTCCGGATCTTATCGGGTTGGAGTTGGAACAAGGGGATTTAGAAAAGGCCAAATCATGATCACTCTATTTTCCGTAGTCGTGCTGGGACTGTTTTTAGGGATGCGCCATGCGACCGATGCGGACCACGTTATAGCGGTGTCGACGATCGTCAGTCGGGAAAACAAACTGCGCAGCGCGACGTTAATCGGCGGTCTCTGGGGAATCGGCCACACGATCACCGTCATGATCGTTGGCACGGCAATTTTGTTGTTCGGCGTTGTGATCCCGCGACGCACCGGATTAGCGCTGGAATTCTCCGTCGGACTGATGCTGATCACCCTTGGTCTTCTAAATCTCAAAGACCTCCGCAATTGGTTTCGCAATTTCAAAGATCGCGATGCTGATAACTCGTATCCGCAAGAGGATCCCACCACGAATCGCCTCGACAGAATTTTTGGAAATTTACGGTTCTACCAGGTGCTGCGCCCGCTCCTGGTCGGTTGCGTGCATGGTTTGGCCGGCTCGGCTGCTTTGGCGCTAATGGTCATCCCAATTATTCAGGATCCGCGATGGGCTGTGGCATATCTGATGGTGTTCGGCTTAGGCACAATTGTCGGCATGATGTTCATCATCGCGGCAATTTCGGTTCCCTTTACGTGGACCGCCCGACGTTCCGCTCACTTCAATCGTCGCCTTGGCGTTGCGACCAGTTTTCTCAGTGTCGGTTTTGGTCTGTTCCTGATTTACCAGATTGGTTTCGTCGAAGGCTTGTTTAAATGAGCACCACTCGAGCGAGGATATTCGTCCGCGGCGCCGTTCAGGGTGTCGGGTTCCGGCCGTTCGTCTATCGTCTCGCTAACGAACTGCACCTGTACGGTTCGGTCTGTAACTCCAGCCAGGGTGTTGCCATCGAAGCTGAAGGAGAGGCGCAGCTAGTCGAAAATTTCATCAACCGTCTTCGCTCGGAAAAGCCACCGCGCGCGAGCATTCGCGATTTGAATTGTTCGTTCGACGAGCCGATCGGGTTTCTAGACTTCGAAATTCAGGAAAGTTCCGGCACGGGTGATAAAACCGCCCACGTGCTGCCGGATATCGGCACATGCGACGATTGTTTGCGGGAAATCTTTGATCCAACCAATCGCCGTTACTTGTATCCGTTCACCAACTGCACCAACTGCGGCCCTCGTTTCACGATCATCAATTCCCTGCCCTACGACCGCGCGAACACGTCGATGCAATCGTTTGCGATGTGCGAGGATTGTGACGCAGAATATCGTGATTCCAACGACCGACGCTTTCATGCCCAGCCGAACGCGTGTCCCGTCTGTGGTCCCCACGTCGAACTATTCGATGCCAAAGAATTATTAGGCCACCACCGCGGAGCGATCACGCTGGCGGCACACATGATTCGAATGGGTGCAATCATTGCGGTCAAAGGCGTCGGCGGGTTTCATCTGATCGCCGACGCCGCGAATTACGAGGCGATCCAGACGTTGCGTCATCGCAAATATCGCGAAGAAAAACCGTTCGCGCTGATGTTTCCGTCACTGGATCTTGTGCGAACAGTTTGCCATGTGTCCGATCTCGAAGCGCAGTTGCTACGCTCACCCCAGGCACCAATCGTCTTGTTGGAACGTCTCCGACCGACTGGCTCACCGACTCACCAACCCGCTCGCATTGCCCCTTCCGTCGCCCCCAACAACCCGAACCTCGGCGTCATGCTGCCCTACTCTCCGTTGCACCACATCCTGATGCGCGAGCTGAACTGCCCGGTCGTCGCCACAAGCGGAAATCTGAGCGACGAACCGATTTGCATAGATGAACGCGAGGCTAAGGAACGGCTGCGCGGCATTGCGGACTTTTACCTCGTTCATGATCGGCCGATCGTACGTCACGCGGACGACTCCGTTGTTCGATGCATTCGCGGCCGCGAAATAGTTTTGCGCAATGGACGCGGCTACGCGCCGACTTCTATTCCAACGTCGCCTGAAGGCGGAACAGTCCTGGCGGTAGGGGCACATCTTAAAAATACCGTTGCGCTGAAGCGCGATGACACCATCGTGATCAGCCAGCACATCGGCGATCTCGAAACCAAAGAGGCACATTGCGCGTTCCGAAAAATTGCCACCGACCTGCAAAACTTTTACGAAGCAAAGCCCGACATCATTGCTTGCGATTTGCATCCCGATTATTCGTCAACGACCTACGCACGCGAACTCAAAGCACCGGTAGTTGCCGTTCAACACCATCACGCCCACGTCCTTTCGTGTCTGGTAGATAATCAACTTCAACCTCCCTCCCTCGGTATCGCCTGGGACGGAACGGGGCTCGGAATAGATGGCACGATTTGGGGTGGTGAGTTTTTGCGTGTAACACAAAACGGGTTCGAACGCGTCGCGCATCTTAGAACCTTTCGCCTGCCCGGGGGTGACGCCGCTGCAAAACAACCTTCCCGGTCCGCAATCGGTTTACTCTACGAAATCTTCGGCAAAGAAATGCATCGCTACAGCGAGTTGCCGCCGCTCGCGCACACATCAAGAAACGAACAGGTCTTGATCCGCCAGATGCTCGACCACAGCACCAACGCTCCTCTTACATCCAGTATGGGCCGGCTGTTCGATGCCGTCGCTTCGCTGACTGGATTGCGTCACATATGCAGCTTTGAAGGCCAGGCGGCCATGGAACTCGAATTTGCCGCGACTGCAAACACAACCGACACGTATCCATTTTCTATTCATGAACGCAAACCCATGGTCATCGATTGGGAACCTACTATCGTTGCCATCATCGACGACGTCCAACACCGCGTCGCTCCGTCGGAAATCGCGACAAAGTTTCACAACACGCTTGTTCGAATAATCGTCAGTGTTGCAAAGAAGGTTGGTGAACAAACGGTTTGCCTGACCGGCGGATGTTTTCAGAACAAATTGCTGTTAACCCAGTCAATCACCCAACTTGAAAGCCAGAAATTCGGCGTCGCGTGGCATCAGCGCGTTCCAGCTAACGACGGCGGAATCGCCCTCGGCCAAATCGCCGCCGCAATGATGGCTGTAGAAAAAGGAGCGGACGAGCGATGAACTGGCAGTGTCCCAACAATTGGCACGGCTACTGTTACCAACGCGATCGGAGCCCGGTCCTGGGCGCGACCTTAGCCGGTTGGCCGATTGCGATGATGAGCTGCTGGCGCGCACGCCGAATTCATTTACGAAACTGAACCCGCATGAACTTAAAACCGTATGTGCCTCGCCATTCCCGGTAAATTGATCGAAATCGCTCCTGATGCGAGCGGCATTCGCATGGGTAAAGCGAACTTCGCCGGCATCGTGAAGCAAGTTTGTCTGGAATATATTCCCGAAGCACAGCTCGGTGACTTCGTCCTCGTCCATGTCGGCTTCGCGCTGCAAAAGGTCGACGAAGCTGAAGCCGCGCGGACTTATCAAGCTCTCGCCGATCTCGATCAATTGGGCGAACTGAACACGCCAGAGTCAATCGATCCTCAACCGCTGACAACCTCATGAAATTCCTCGACGAATATCGCGATCAGGCGCTCGCGCAAAAGCTCGTGGCGGAAATTCATCGCACCGTCACTCGCCCCTGGGTCTTGATGGAGGTTTGTGGCGGACAAACCCATAGCATCGTCAAATATGGTCTGGATCGACTCTTGCCGAACAACATTGAACTCGTCCACGGGCCGGGCTGTCCCGTTTGTGTTACGTCGCTGGAGATGATTGATAAAGCGCACGCGATCGCGTCGCGGCCAGACGTTATCTTTTGTTCGTTCGGTGATATGTTGCGCGTTCCCGGTTCAAAACAGGATCTGCTCGTTCTCAAATCGCATGGCGCCGATATTCGCGTTGTCTATTCGCCGATCGATTGTTTGAAGATCGCCCGTGCCAATCCCGACAAGAAAGTCGTTTTCTTCGCGATAGGTTTCGAAACTACCGCGCCTGCGAATGCAATGGCTGTTTGGCAGGCGAGCCGCCAGGGCATCAGGAATTTTTCCATTCTCGTCTCGCACGTGCTCGTGCCGCCGTCGATCGCTTCTATTCTGCAATCGCCTCACAATCGGGTGCAGGGATTTCTCGGCCCCGGCCACGTCTGCACTGTCATGGGTTATCGCGAATATGAACCTATAACAGCGCGCTTCGAAGTGCCCATCGTTATCACGGGCTTTGAACCACTCGATTTGTTGCAAGGTACGTTGATGCTTGTTCGACAATTGGAAGAAGGCCGTGCCGAAGTGGAGAATCAATACGCCCGCGTCGTCAAACGCGATGGCAACCCCATCGCGTTGAACATCATCAATAAAGTTTTTGAGGTCTGCGATAGAAAATGGCGCGGCGTCGGCAGCATTCCCAAGAGCGGCTATAAATTGCGTTACGATTTTCGCGATTACGATGCCGAGCGCGCGTTTGAAGTGAAGGAGATTGACACGAAGGAGCCCGCTCTATGTATCAGTGGCCTTGTGCTCCGAGGGATCAAAAAGCCGCATGACTGTCCTGCGTTCGGCAGGGAGTGCACGCCCGAAACTCCATTGGGCGCGACGATGGTTTCTGCCGAAGGCGCATGCGCCGCATACTACGCTTACGGTCGTCATTTGAAAACTGAAGTCCCCGAGTATGCAGACCAACACTGAACCGTTCTCCGACAAGATCCTGCGCAAGTGCAACGAAAGCGTGGAGATGAAGCAGAAGTTTTTCTGCCAATACACCGGGCAAATCGAGCAAATGGCAAGAGACATGGCGACACGCTTTTCGCAGGGCAAACGTCTGTTCGTCATGGGCAACGGCGGCAGCCTTTGCGATGCGCTCCATTTCAGTGTCGAATTCACTCATCCGATCATTGAAAAACGTCCAGCGTTTCCAGTGATTCCGTTGATGACCGACATCGCAACGATGACCGCCATAGGCAACGACGTGGATTATTCGCGCATCTTCGTTAACCAATTACGCGTGCAGGCCCAACCGGGCGATATGGCTCTCGTCGTCAGCACGAGTGGCAAGTCGCCGAACTTGATTTACGCACTCGAAGAAGCGCGCGCGCTCCAGATGCTGACGATGGCCTGGGCAGGTAAAGACGGCGGGCGATTTCCCGAACTGGCCGATTACTGTTTCATCGTGCCCTCTTACAGCATTCACCGAATCCAGGAGGTCCACGCGACTCTCGTTCACATCGCGTGGGATCTCATTCACGTTGCGTTAGGAGCTGAAGATGTCGTCTGAAACACAAACCGCCGATCTAACTTCGTTTTCGTGTCCGGTGCCGATAACGACACACAAAGAAGTGGTGCTCGGCCATGGTAGCGGCGGAAAGCTGAGCCAGCAACTCATTCAAAAAATCATTCTGCCCCATTTCGAAAACGAATTGCTCGAACCGCTCCACGATGGCGCAATTTTTTCCCTCAACAACGCGCGCCTGGCTTACAGCACAGATTCCTTCGTCGTCAGCCCGATCTTCTTCCCCGGCGGGGATATCGGCACGCTCGCAGTCCACGGCACGGTTAACGATTTAGCAATGTGCGGCGCGCGCCCGCTCTACATGACCGCCGCATTCATCATCGAAGAAGGGCTGCCGCTTGAACATCTCTGGCGGATTGTTCAGTCGATGCAAGCTGCGGCCCATTCCGCCGGCGTCACTATCGTCACCGGCGACACAAAAGTTGTCGATCGCGGTAAAGGCGACCAGATTTTCATTAACACTTCAGGCATCGGCGCTATTCCTGACGGCGTGAACATCGCTCCGTGCAACGCGCGTCCGGGCGACAAAATCATCATCAACGGACCTGTTGCCCAACACGGCATGGCCATCATGTCGGTCCGCGACGGCCTGGAATTCGAGACCCAAATCACCAGCGACACCGCCGCGTTGAACGGACTTGTTGAAGCCATGTTCACCGCGAGCACAGACATTCACGTCCTGCGCGATCCCACTCGCGGCGGCGTGACCAGTGCCCTGAACGAAATCGCCCAGTCGGCGTGCGTCGGCATTCGCCTCGAAGAATCCCGCATCCCCATTTCCGAGCAGGTCAAAGCCGCCTGCGAGATTCTGGGCCTCGATCCACTTTACGTAGCCAACGAAGGCAAGCTGCTGGCGTTCGTCCCACCGGAGCAATCCGACCTTGTCCTCGCGGCGATGCGATCCCATCCATTCGGTCGCGACGCGGCAATGATCGGCGAAGTCGTCAACGACATGCCTGGCTTCGTGACAATGAAAACCAAAGTCGGCGGCGAGCGCGTCGTCGAAATGCTCGCCGGCGAGCAACTACCCAGGATCTGTTGAATCGGAAAGATCCACTCACCTGGATCCGAGATTCCGCCGAAAACCTCCAGCCGCCAGTCGGCCAATGCTCGAATTCCGGAGGTCATTTCATCACCGACTCCAGTTTCTCGATCGCTCGCGATTGGCGAAACCCGCCTGGCGCGTTGCACGCCGTTCAATTGGCATCTTCAATTTCCCTATAAAGCCAGGCTTTGGCGTGCGTCCAGTAATATTTCGCGGTGCGGACCGAAATGCCCAACGCCTCCGCTGCTTCTTCGTTGGTCATGCCGACAAAATAACGAAGCTTAACCAGCTCTGCTTCTGCTTTGTGCTCAATGGCCAGTTTATCGAGCGCATCGCTGACCGCGATCAAACGATCGTCCGTTGCTACAGCAAGCACGTCCGAGTCTTGAAGCTCCACACGCTGTTGATCGCCACCATGGCGAACCGCATGTTTGCGACGCGCGCGGTCAATAAGGATGCGGCGCATAGCCTCCGCGGCGGCAGCAAAAAAATGCGCGCGCCCATCCCACTTTTTATCTTCGTTGCCGACCAGCCGAAGCCACGCTTCATGAACCAAGGCCGTGGCCTGCAAAGTTTGGCCGGAGGCTTCATTGGCCATTCGATGGGCAGCCAGGCGACGAAGTTCTTCATACACGAGCGGCAATAATTCGTCCGCAGCGTGAGGATCGCCTTTTTGAGCTGCGTGAAGAATACGTGTGATATCGTTCACACAGTCAGGGTAATGGAGGAATTACCGGCGACAACTCGAAACGCAGCTACTTGACTGCGCGATAGAAACGCTACGGACCTACGGTGACCTGAAACGATAAAATCGATTGGAGAAATTGCTGGATCGCGGATCGCTGAAAGCCGAAGCGCCACCGCTCGACAGGGTGTTTGTGCTAATCGGAATCCAGACGGGATCAGACAGATTGACGCAGGCTTCCACCACAACGACGGCGTTGGAAGGACCGGTAATTCCAAATGCGAATTGCCCATCAGCAACACCAGAGGCTTGGGCTTGCGGGTTCCACAATATCGCAGGCTCACCTCCGAAAGCCGCACCCCAGCCTGTCGCTCCGGGCCGGTAATAAATCGTTGTATTGTCCAAAGTCAGACCAAAGATGGGTTTCCCAAAATTGTATCCGATAATAGTGTAGTAGGAGAAAGCATCCGTATCCGGCAGCACATTCCCCAGAAAATTGACCGATTTCAGCAAATAACATTCCCCAAATGCCTGGTGGCCGATGTTAGTGACGCTGTTTGGAATAGTGATGCCGGCCAGCTTATGGCACCCAAAAAACGCCGTCGCGCCGATGCTGGCCACATGGTTGCCAACCGTTACACCCGTCAAGCCATCGCAGCCATAGAATGCATTACTCCCAACGGTGATCACGCTGTTGGGGATTGTCACACTCGTCAAACCGAAGCAGCCCTGGAGCGCAGAGTCTCCAATCGTGATAACAGAATTAGGAATGACGTAATCACCCCCTCGCGCAATGGGACATTGGAGGAGCATGGTTTGAGCCTTGTCAAACAAGACGCCGTCAATACTGCTGTAAACGGGATTGGCCGCGGCGACAGTAATGTTGGTCAGAAGATTGCCGAAACTGCTGAGCTCAAGATTGGTGATCCCGCTACCAATGGTAACACTGGTCAAAGAACCTGCAAACGAAGAGGGTTTAACGCTGGTGATGCTGTCGGGAATTACCAGGCTGGTGATGGAGCACAACGCGAATGCGGATTCCCCAATGTTGGTGACACTGTTGCCAATCGTCACATTCGTCAGGCCATAGCAGGAATAAAACGCATAATCCCCGACGCTGGTGACACTGTTGGGTATTGCCACACTCGTCAGGGCGAAGCAGTCCTGGAACGCATAGTCTCCAATGCTGATCACACTCGTGGGAATCGTTACACTCGTTAGATTCCGGCGGTCTTCAAAGGCCATGCTGCCGATGCTTACAACTGTATTTGGAATAACATAGCTTCCGCTCCGCGCAACGGGGCATTCGATGAGTGTTGTCTGATCCTTGTTAAATAATACACCAT
>Ga0265327_10002729_pt1 | contig 18007 bp, 11 predicted proteins | sample 41621metaG_FD_202089 | JGI IMG/M metagenome (GOLD analysis project Ga0265327, IMG submission 202089) | Rhizosphere microbial communities from Carex aquatilis grown in University of Washington, Seatle, WA, United States - 4-16-21 metaG | ecosystem: Host-associated > Plants > Roots > Rhizosphere... | reverse complement strand
AATTTATTTCAATGAATTAATTCGCTAAAAAAATTATGGTTGCGAATTAAGATGAAGGATTAAAATGGGAAAACAATTTAAAGATTGATTTTTAGATAAACAGCGTCTTCAAAGTATGCGTATTTTATGGTGCACAATTCGGCAAATCAAATTTTCAATCTGCTCGAAAATCTTTTGTTCTGGGCGAAAAACCAGCGCGGCGACATGATTTTTGAACCGTCAAAATTTTCGTTAAAATCTTTAATTGATGAAACGTTCGAATTATTTTCAATTATTGCGAAAAATAAAAAAATTTCATTAATTTCGAACGTTCAAAAAGACTACCATGTTTTTGCCGATGAAAATACGATAAGAACCGTAGTCAGAAATCTAATTTCGAACGCATTGAAGTTTACAAAACCAAAAAGAAAAATTACAGTTACGCAACAGTTTGTTCATGCGCAACAATACATGAAAGCTGGTCATGTCGAGTTTTCTATAAAAGATACCGGACTGGGCATGTCGCATGAAACAATTGATAAAATTTTTAACGATAATCATACCATTTCGACTTACGGAACAAACAACGAAAAAGGCTCGGGACTTGGTTTGATGTTGTGCAAAGAATTTATTTCGAAAAACGGCGGCAAATTTTGGATTAAAAGTAAATTGAAAGAGGAATCAACATTTTATTTTACACTTCCTTTTGTTAAATAAAAACGATTAAACTGTCAAAATGAAATATATTTTTCAAATAATTATTTTAATCATGTCGTTGCAAAGTTTTGCAGCAACCTTCAACGATACGGTTAAAAGTAAAATAGAAGATATAACCCAAAAAACCGGTTCGAAAAAAGAAATTATTTCTTTGTTGAAGCAGGCATACAAAGAGTATGAATTGACCAACAAAGATATAGCTTTAGAATATGCCGCCCATGCATTACAAATAGCAACTGAATTAAATGCAACAGACGATATTGCAGAAATAAGTGATTTTATTGGCAACATACACTTTCAAAACGAATTTTATTACATGGCAATTAAATATTATACCGTTGCTTATAAAATTTATATTTCGAAAAACAATAAAATTGCAATTGCAAATTGTTGGGTGAATTTTGGTAATATTTTTCTGAAGCAGGAACTGAGCGACGCAGCTACAGATTATTATAAACGCGCTTTTCAAGTTTTTGACAGTTTAAACAATGCGAAAGGGAAAGCGATGGTAAATGAAAAGTACGGACTGGTTGCGCAAAATCAGGACAATGATGATTTAGCGTTGAAATATTTTTTCAAAGCTACTAACGATTATCATGTTTCGAACGACTCTATGTCGTTAGCAAATATTTATACTGAAATCGCAAATTCATTTCAAAAACTTGAACAGATTAAACAAAGTGATAGATATTTAAAAAGTGCGTTGAACATTTATGTAACGCTAAAAAAAAATACTTTTATTGCCGACATGTATTTCAATCTTGGCGATTTTAAACTTAAATGTCGTGATTATCGTGAAGCCGAAAAATATTTCTATTTATCGCTCAAAATGTTTACAGAGCAACGAAGACAAATCAGAATTTGCGATACATATAATAAATTAGCTTATGTTTACGAATCATTGAACGAACCTACAAAAGGAATTTATTTCGCCAAGCTTTCGCTCGATTCTTCTAAAATGCAGGAATTTTACAACCAAAAACGCGAAGCATATAATATGTTGTCCAATTTATATACTGGCTTGCACAATACTCCTGAAGCTTTGTCTTTTTTGCGAAAATACTCAGCAATAAAAGATTCGATATTCGAGCGTAAAAAACACGAACAATTTTCTGATATGCTCGTAACACTCGAATCGCAAAAACAAGATTATATGTTGGAAAATCTACGCATAGCAAACGAAGCCAAAATTATAGCAAAAGAAAAACAGTTAAACATTATTTTTATTGCTTTCGTTTTATTACTTATTATCAGCGTATTTATTTATTATTTATACAGCGCAAAAAAAGAAGCAAACCAACTTTTGATCGAAAAGAACAAACACATCAACGATCAAAAAAACGAAATTGAACAAAATATTGAGCAATTAACGATTAACGAACATAATTTAAGAATAGCCAATCAAACCAAAGATAAAATGTTTTCGATAATAGGACACGATTTGCGCAATCCTATTGGCGCAATGAAAGAAATGTTTAATCTTTTAGTTGACGATTATCACAATTACACCAAAGAACAGTTGCTCGAAATTATTACAATGATGAAAGACAATACGGCACTCACTTTTAATCTGCTCGAAAATTTATTGTACTGGGCAAAAAGTCAAATGGGTGATATTTGTCCAAATCCCGAAATGGTTGATTTGCAAAAAATAATTCAGGAAAGCATTGATTTAATGAGTATCAATAAAAAATGTACGACTATGAAATTCGAAACAAAATTTGATGGTCAAAGCATTGCTTATACCGATAAAAACGCAATTCATACAATCTTTAGAAACTTACTTACCAATGCTGTAAAATATACTGCTGAAGGCGGCATCATTAAAATTGACGTAACACATTTTAATCAATTTGTTGGTAGCAAATCAAAGCCATTCATTCAGGTTTCAATTAGCGATAATGGTTTAGGAATAAAGCCCGAAAATCTTTCGAAACTATTTGACAGAAACGTTCAATTTACCACTTACGGTACAAATCGCGAAAAAGGTTCTGGTCTTGGATTACTTATTTGCAAAGAATTTGTCGAACTTGGCGGCGGCAAAATCTGGGTAGAAAGTAAAGAAGAAAAAGGTAGCACATTCTCATTCACACTTCCGGCTACCGGCGAATAAAAATCAGGCAACTATTCAATCATCTTATTTCTGATTTTTTCAATTGACGCAATTATTTCGGAAACTTGTTCTGATGTTATTTCGACATGACTTTCGTCGCGTTGAATGATTGTCAAAACACCATTTTTAACTTCCGATTTTGGTTCTGCCGGAGTATATGTTATTTTAACGCCATCGAATTCTCTTTTTAGTTCATTCATCCAGTCATTTAAGTCAGCAAAAAATTTGTCTTCCTTTATAAAATTTTGAAGGATGATTGTCAATTCATTCAAAATAATTTTTTGCTCACCAATGCGTTCAATCAGTTCTTTGTTCGACGACGTTTTTGCTGCCTGCGTTGCTTGATACAAACCTTGAAACCAAATACCGGTAACAATAACAGCACTTATATTCGAACGCTTCTTTTCGCGCAAATAACTATCCATTCTGTTAAAACTCGAAATCGAAGCAAACATCAGCGAATCGCTGCTTAAATGATTGATTTCATTTTCGTCGAAAAACTGACCGACTTTCAAAGCATCAGCAAGTTTCTTAATTGAATTAAAATAATTGACAACTTGTGCCGTATTTCCATAAACATTTTGATACGCAATGTCAGCGCCAAGCAAACCTATTCCCAGCGCGCGTTTGTATTGCGTATTGTAATTGTCTATATTGTAATTTGGTTTTAAATAGTCAGCCGAAAACGGAAGTCCAATATTTTTCAACAACGCAGCCATTTCAATTGGCGAAGCAAGATTCTTAATAATTTCGCCCATCGTTTCGTCCGAAATTTCTATTGAACTTGGATTGTTGATTGAATCGTTTGTCCCTGCTGCGTTTGATTCGGTTCTTGGTTGGTTACATGCAAAAAACATGAAACAAATAACTAAAGTAAATGCTATTTTCTTAAACATGATTTTATGATTTGATTTTGATTCTACAAATTTAATATTTTTAATGGAATGACGATGGAATTTTGCAAAATTATTACAACATCATTTCGAAAGCTCCATTTTCAGAAACTGAATAGACAGGAATTTTTTGTTTCGAACATTCGCTTATCCAATTATTTCTTCTGTTTTTCGAGTTTGACGAATCAATGACTATCATGTTGAAATTAAAATAATTTTTTAATGTCGCTATGTCAATGTTCTGGTTATTTGCTAACACCAAAACGTCAATTGTAAATTTTTTATTGACAGTATTGTTTGTCAAATTTTTGTCGTTAAAAATGAAGAATCTTTTACCAAGTATTTCGACGAAATTATTTTTCCAAAACCAATTTTCAGATTTGATTGTACTATCTTTTAATTTTTTGAGATCGAGAAAATTTGTTTGTCTGACGCCTAATTTTATCAGGTTTGGTTTGATGACATTTTGTTGACGTTTAAAAATAGAATCGGAACTTGCAGACGTTAAAATAACCGATTTATTTCCGCGCACAAAATTGATGTTTGTAATTCCTTGTGTATTGTAAACGATTATTTTATTTTGACTTATCTTTTGAATATCTGAAAATATTTTGATCGACAATAATAAAACTGCAAAAACCAAAATGATTCTCAAAGTAATTTTATTTTTAGTTTCGAAATATTTAAAAACGATAAGAATAAAAATCGTAATCAAAAACAACTGAATCAAATTTATACTGACGCCACCATAAACCGAAAAGGGCAAATTTTCTATAAAGTTTAGCGAACCATTCATCGACTTTACCAAAAAATTGAGCAACCACGCAACGACCGTCGCCAATGGAGTTAACCATGAAACAGCAAATAGCAAAGCTCCAAAAAACAAAATAAAACTCGACAATGGAATGGCAATCATGTTCGTCAATAAAAAATAATTCGGAAACTGATGGAAGTAGTAAATGCTGATAGCAAATGTGCCCAACTGTGCAGCAAACGAAACCGCAATCAATTCCCAAAACCATTTATCAACTGCGTTGCGCGGCGTATATAAATTTTTAATCTGACGTTGAAAATAAACTATCGAAGCTACCGCAAGATATGAAAGTTGAAATCCGACGTCGAACAAATTATAAGGATTCCAAATCAATAAAATGAATGCCGAAATGGACAAGGTATTATAAATGTTGGTTGTCCGCTTGAGTGTGTCAGCCAATATTACAAATGTCAGCATTAATGCTGACCGCAGAATTGCCGGACACATTCCAGCCAATGCTGCAAAAAACCAAAGAAATGTAATGATTAAAACGGCTTTTATAACTTTGCCACGACGAAATTTATTTAAGAAAAACAGTAACTGATTAATGATGTAATAAATAACGCCAACATGCAAACCAGACACCGATAAAATGTGCATCGCGCCGGTGTTAGAAAATGTCTGCATGGTTTCTTTATCCAGATCGTCGGTATAGCCAATTGTTAATGCAGATGCAACCGCAAATTCCTGATCTTTCAAACCGTACTTTTTATAAATTGCCAACAATTGAAATTTTACTTTGTCAACCCACATCAAAAAAACATTTCCTTTGGCTTTCGATAACAATTTCCATTCGTTTTGTTTGACATATTTTTGCCAGCAAATTCCTTTGCGAAACAAAAATGTTTTGTAATCAAATTCGTCTGGATTTCCAATATTTCTGGCAACGTCAAAAGTTGCGTTGCAAATAATCTCATCGCCCAATGCAAGCTTAGCGCTTAGGCTGTCTTTATAAATAAAAACCGCAGCTTGACCGTCAATTGTCGTTATTTTGTTATCAATCTTCAGCGATTTGAATTCGATAACCGTTTGATAACTTTTGTTTTTTTCAACAGGCGATTTTACAATTTCTGCAATTACTGTCGAGGTAGGTTTTAATTCTGGAAAAATAAATTGTCTTGGCGTATTTAAAGTGATTAATTGGCAACCGGTAAAAAAAATTATCAGATAAACATTCAATCCAAAAAACCATCGCAAATGATAATTCGATTTTCGAAAAAAAATAAATACAAGTGCGCTTGAAAAGAGTAGGAGAGAAGCCACTATTAACCAAGTTGGTAAAGGCAAATAATTTTCAAACAGAATCCCCGCAATCAAAGGAAGCAGCAAACGCAAAAATGGTATTTGTCTGAATTGGTTGATAACAATTTTTTTTTAGTTTAGGTAGTCTATTTGTTAACAAATGTAATTGATAAAACACTTACATCGTTTTACAAATATAATTTATTGATTTAGAAAACCAAAATTAATTGCACCTTCTGATAATTTTATTCATTAACGTTGGAATATTAAATTCCAGTCAGATTTAGTTTATATTTTGTTTTTAATTTCTAAATTTGTCAACTAAAATTACAAAAATATTTTAATAAAATAACAATGAAACGTACAGCATTTACACATTTTCACGAACAAATGGGAGCAAAGATGTCGCCATTTGCAGGATACAACATGCCAATCGAGTATGGTACAGGAATCAACGACGAACACATAACCGTTCGCAACGGCGTTGGTGTTTTTGACGTTTCGCACATGGGCGAGTTTTGGATAAAAGGCGCAAAAGCGCTCGACTTTGTTCAATGGGTAACGTCGAACGACGCATCGAAGTTGACCGTTGGCGACGTTCAATATTCATGTTTCCCGAATGCGAAAGGTGGTATTGTTGACGACCTGCTGGTTTATAAATTTGCCGACGATAAATATTTATTGGTTGTTAATGCTGCAAATATTGACAAAGATTGGGCTTGGGTAAATGCGCAAAATAAATTTGGCGTCGAATTGGAAAATTCGTCGGACAATATTGCGCAATTGGCAATTCAGGGACCAAAGGCAACCGAAATGCTGCAAAGTTTAACCGACGTCGATTTAAAGTCAATTGAATATTATACTTTTAAAGTCGGTAAATTTGCTGGTGTTGAAAATGTGATTATTTCTGCTACCGGTTACACAGGTTCCGGTGGTTTCGAAATTTATATGGACAACAAAGACGGCGAAAAAATCTGGAATGCAATTTTCGGAGTCGGCAAACCTTACAATTTAAAACCAATTGGTCTTGCTGCGCGCGATACTTTGCGTCTCGAAATGGGTTTTTGTTTGTACGGAAACGACATTGACGATACAACATCGCCAATTGAAGCTGGACTGGGCTGGATTACAAAATTTAATGACGTGAAAAATTTTATCGATAAAGATGTTTTGTTAAAACAAAAAAACGAAGGCACAATACGCCGCTTGGTTGGTTTCGAAATGGTTGACAAAGGAATTCCACGTCACGATTACGAAATTGTCAATGCAAACGATGTTGTTATTGGAAAAGTAACTTCGGGCACAATGTCGCCGATGTTAAAACTTGGAATCGGAATGGGTTACGTTCCTTCGGAATTGTCAAAACCTGATTCTGAAATTTTTATAAAAATTCGCGGTAAAAATCTAAAAACCAAAGTGGTCAAATTGCCATTCTGGAAAGTTTAATTTATGACCTTTGTCAAAGTTTCGAACTTTGACAAAGGTTCAATATATCGACAGCCCATTTTAAATATATAACTATGATGGAAAACCCATTTAGACAGATTGACGTTTGTATGTCGCCTTTGCTTTATCCTGTGCATGAAAATTCCAATGCTATTGTTGTGTTGGCAGATGTTGTTCGTGCAAGTTCAACAATTTGTACTGCATTTAAATTTGGTGCAGAATCGATTTTACCACTCGCTTCAAAAGAAGAAACCTTGTCGTACAAGGCAAAAAATTATCTTACAGCCGGTGAGCGTGAAAGTTATCATCTCGAAGGATTTGATTTGGGAAACTCGCCTTATGAATATATGACTGGTTTGATTAAAGGACGCAAAATTGCATTTACTTCAACTAATGGAACGCAAGCATTAAGTGCTGCCATCGAAGCAAAAAAATTAGTAATTGGATGTTTTTTAAATTTCGATTTACTTATCAATTGGTTGCTTAAACAAAGCGAAGATGTTCTTGTGCTTTGCTCGGGTTGGAAAAATAATGTCAATATCGAAGATACTTTATTTGCCGGAAAACTTGCCGAATGTTTATTGAATACCGGTAAGTTTTCTTTCTGGCGCGACTCTGTTTCTATGGCATTAAGTTTAAATAAGTTTGCAGGAGAAAATTTACACGATTTTGTGTTGGACAATTCGCCACGCTTGAAAAGCAAACTTCATTTGCTTGGCGAAGATATCGAATATTGTTTAAGAATGAATCAGGCGCAATCGTTGCCAATGCTAAAGGACGGAATTCTTGTAAACATTGCCGATTAAAATCAAATATCAATCTTTTCTTTTTCGAGAAGTTTAATTTCGGTAATTTCCATTTGTTTATCGACGGCTTTGCACATATCGTAAACGGTAAGCAACGCAACGCTAACAGCAGTCAACGCTTCCATTTCAACGCCGGTCTGACCGATGCAGCGTACTTCGCTGAAAACTTTTACGGCATTGTTTATAATTTCAGTTTTGACATCAATTTTCGAAAGGAATAACGGATGACAAAGTGGAATTAATTCCGAATTTTTTTTAGCAGCTTGAATACCGGCGATTTCGGCAACTGTAAGAACATCGCCTTTCTTTATTTTATTTTCGCGTATCAAGTTTAAAGTAGAATCCTGAAGTTTGATTATTCCAGATGCTTTGGCAATGCGTAATTGTGTTTTCTTCTCGCCGACATCGACCATTATTGCCTTGCCGGAATTATCAATGTGCGTAAGTTTTGAATCCATTTCTACTATTAAGCGATTGTAGCAAAAATCTGCATCAGATTTTGTAACCAGAATAAAAACCGGAAGAAATATTTCCACAGCGCTTTGGTTTCCGGTTCTTTTGTCATGCTGTTATTGAGAATATTTGTGTCAACCAATAATTTATTTTTCGGGTCGATTTTAACCCATTCAATTTTGTCAGATTTTTTATAATTAAATTCGCAGAAAAGTTCTTTTCCATTCCAGTTTTCAGTTACCTCGTCTCCATTTTCGAAATGCACCAAAACTTCAACAGGCAGTATGATTGCACCATTTCGTTGTAATACAACTTTGCTTTTATAATTCTTTTTATCCGATTTATCTTTGTCTTTCGAACCGATAAATGTTTTAGTTTTTGCGACGTCGAAAAAACCGAGATTCTGGTCGTCATCATTATTTTCAATCGTCCTGACAGCGTAATCGCAAGTTTCATTGCTGTTAAACATTTGGTCGAAAAAATTATTCAAATCGACGCCCAATTTTGTGCAGTTGTTTTCTTTGTAAACTTCATTGGCTATGGCAATAAAATCTCTTAATCCCGGATGTTTAAAACGCCAGCGCGCATAATATTTCTGGAAAATTTCATCGACATTCGATTTACCTATAAGTCTTTCTAATGTCGAAAGCCACGTCGCAGTTTTGCTATATGTTAAACCGTAACCGCCATATTTAAATTCCCATGCGAAACGGTTCAGATTTACAAATTTCGCCATGTCGCTATACACATAATTAGCACGTTGTTGATCAACATCGCCCATTTGAATTCCAAGTTTATCAATCATCGAGCCTGCGCTACCATAAGTTTGATCCATGATACGGCTTTCGTAGTACGAATTAAAACCTTCGTCGAGAAATGCTTCTTCAAATTCGTTGGTTGCAAGAAGTCCCATAAAATAAGCATGACCAAATTCGTGTACCGTAACATATTCGGGCATTCTGACGCCTTTAGGCATTCCCCAAGTTGTCATGGTTGTAAAGAGCGTAGTATATTCCATTCCTGATGATGCATCGCCTTTATAAGCTGGGTCAATAATATTTACAATTGAGTAAGGATATTCGCCAAGATTGTCGGTAAAATAAGTTAGTGCATACACTGTCGAGCTTAAAAATCTGTCAACCTGATTGTAATGTTGCGGTTGAACGTAGGCTGTAATTTTGACATTTTTCCATTGTGTTTCTTTAATTCTGAAATGTGGCGATGCTGCCCAGGCAAAATCGAGAATATCGTCAATTTTGTATTCGTGCATTGTTGTTCCATCGGCATTTTTATTTTCGGAAACCAAAACGCCGGAAGTCCCGATTTTGAATTGTGTGGGAGCGGTTATCTTAACATCAAAGGAACCAAAGTCGGCAAAAAATTCTGAGTTTGCATGAAACTGATGACAATTCCAATGTCCTTTTTTGCTGCCGCGTTGACCAACTGATTCGTAAACTGCAATTTTTGGAAACCATTGTCCGGCAAAATAATAATCATCGACATATCCGGTGCGCGCAAAGAATTTCGGTAACTTGGTTGTAAATTCAATTTCTAAATCTATTACTTCGTTCGGTTTAATGGAGTCTGGCAATGAAACCGATAAAACAGTTTGATCGTCAACATTTCCATCGTCGGGCGAAATAAATTTTGCGCGACTCATTAAATCAATTCCCTTTTTAGTCTTCATTGATTTTATTTCGCACCAGCCCCAGTCAATTTCTTTCATATCTTTAAAATCGAAATCGACAAAACGAGAACCGCGTTCGCTCATAAATGTTGTGCGGTTATTTTTAAACGCATTCATGTACAAGTGAAATTGCAATTCGTGAATTGTGTCTGTCGAAATGTTTCGCCAGTTGAGATTCATTTTGCCACTGATAGTTTTTTCTTTGGTGTCTAAAGTTACAGCCATAAGATAAACTGCATTGCAGGGACTTTTCTTTGATACAACCGGATTAGAAAATACAAACGATGGTATCAAAAAAAGGATGGCTAAAAGATATAATCTGGTTCTCATAAATTTCGATTTTATCCAATGATTAAAATTGTTTGTAAAATGCAAATGTAGCAAAATATTAAATAATTGATATAAAAATGTAGTAAAAATTAATGGTTAACGCAAAATGTTTCGCCGGTTCAAAGCTCTTTGATATTTAATAGCATTGATGTTGTGCTGATCAATTGTTTTTGCGAAATTGTGGTAACCTTTCAAATCGTCTTTTGCGCACATGTATATATAATCGTGATGTTTGTAATTTAAAACAGCGTCAATTGAAGATTTTTCGGGAATGTTAATCGGTCCCGGTGGAAGTCCAACAAATTTGTAAGTGTTGTACGGCGATTCGACATTTTTATCTTCGGACAAAACTCGTTTTAGCGAAAAATTTTTCAACGCATAAATGATTGTCGGGTCAGATTGCAGCAACATGCCTTTTTTCAGACGGTTTATATACAATCCGGCAATGGTGGGTTGTTCGTCATAGTGTTGTAATTGTTCTGCCTGCACAATCGATGCCAGAATACTTACTTTGATTGGCGTCAATCCAAGCGCTTTTGCTTTTGTGCGACGGTTCTCTGACCAGAATCTTTGAAATTCGCGATACATTTTATCGACAAATTGTTTGGAGTTTGTGTTCCAATAAAATTCGTAGGTATCAGGTATAAACATCGACAATACATTTTCGTGATTGAAACCAAAACCTGAAAGCATTTTGTCGTTGTTCAACAATTTAAGTAAGACGGCAGAATCGACTTCAAGTTTTTGAGCAATCCGCGCTGCCAGTTCTTCTATGGTTCTTGTCGAATTAAATGAAATTCTTACCGGTGTTTGACGTCCGGTTTTAAAAAGTTTAATTAATTTCCAGTTGCTCATGCCGGCATAAATTTCGTAGCGTCCGGCGTGAACTTTTTTAAAATCCAGCAATTTTGCCAACCAGTAAAATGACGACGTATCTTTAAGTATTTTCTTTTGCGCGAGTAATGTTTTTAAATCGCCAAAATCAGAACCACTCGGAATATAAACATAACTTTTGTTGTTGGCTTTTAAATTGACATTTCCTTCGAAAAAAATAAAATAAACGATTGCTGAGCAAAAGATGATAATTAAAAAAATAATTAACGATGACTTTAATAACTTTGGCTTCATGTTTTGTATAAAATGTTAATTTGATTTTTCTTTTTCAGGAATAAGGACTGAAACAACAATGCTGACAACAATGGTCGTCAAAATAATATAAAGCGAAAATTCGTTTTTAAATCCAATGATTTTTAACCAATGTTCGGCAAGCAATTTAATACCAATATAAAACAGCAAAAATGCAACTCCCACTTTTATGAAACGAAATTTATTAATTATTTTCATCAACATAAAAAACAGTGACCGCAAACCAATAATTGCAAAAATATTTGAAAAGAAAACAATGTACGGATCAATCGTAACGGCAAAGACAGCAGGAATTGAATCTAACGCAAAAATCAAATCGGTAAATTCAATAATTATTAATACTATGAAAAGTGGTGTAATAAATAATTTCAGATTTTTACGTACAAAAAAATTAGCATTTACATATCTTGGAAAGACGTTAAAATATCGGGCAAGCAATTTGACTAACCAATGTTTTTGCGGTTCAATTTTTTCTTGTTTATTTCTTTCGACAAACATTTTTACACCAGAGTAAACCAAAAAGATTCCAAATAAATACAATATCCAACTAAATTGATGCACAAGTGTCGCGCCCAAAAAAATAAAAAGAAAACGTAAAACGACTGCGCCGATAATTCCCCAAAATAAAATTTGTTTATAATATTGTTCCTGCACATTGAACACGGTAAGAATCATCAGAATGACAAATATATTATCGATTGACAAAGAATATTCCAGAAAATAACCACTTAAAAAATTAATCGAAAGAACGTTCTTGAATTCTTGCAGAGATGCTGCATAATTACCGTTAAAGTCAATGCTTAAATTGTATTTTCCGGCGATGCTTTTAAGTTCTGTAATGTTTTCGATTCCATGTAATTTTTCGCCATACAATTTTAACAGTACGAAAAAAATAAGCGCAAAACTTATCCAGACAGACGACCAAATTGCAGATTCTTTAAACGATATGACACGCGAATTTCGTCCGATAACTTCCAGATCGAAAAACAGAACGACGAAAACGAATATGACGAAACCGCCAAAAAAAATATACTCGTTGGGCATATTCATTAATTAATTCTTACAAATATATTTTAAAATTCCATTGCAACAAAAAAATTTCTTATTTTGAAATCCGCATAAAAAAAGGCTATCATTTTTCAGATAGCCTTTTTTTTATTCAAGCAAATTTATAAAAACTAAATTTAGTTTTCGTTTTTATTTTTTTCGTGTAATTTTTTCGCACCATACGCAACACCTGCCAGAAGCAATAAGCTTAAACCACCATCAATTGGCGCTCCACCAACAGGATTAGTTGGTCCACCTCCCGGGTCTGGTTGTCCAAGAGCAAAATGTATTGCAAATGGTAACATTACAAATGCGAATGTTAGTAAACTATAAAAAATTGATTTTTTCATATTAAGAATCTTTAATTTTCAACATTTTTTTTATCAGGCACCAAACGCAATATTAAGCAAAATTACAACTATTTTTCAAATATTAATAAAACGTAATATTTTTTATTTTGTTTAATTAATAATGACTTTTCTGGAAATTGTTAATTTTGACGAAACAATGCGAACGATGTAAATTCCGGGACGACCATTTAAGCCTATTGCATTATTTGTACCGCTTATATTTTGCTCTTTAATCAATTTACCGAGTACATCATATACTTCGACATTGCCTGTTATTTCGTTGTCAGAATTTATATTAATTAACCCGTTGGCAGCATAAATCGAAACGTTTTGTCCGTTGGTATTATTAACGGTTGGCATTGCCGTTGGCGTCTTGCCTAATTGAATTACAAAACGGTTTGGACTATCTGTTAAACTATATTTAAACGCATAAGATATTTTGCCTTTTAAATCGGTAGTCTTATTAAGTTTTGTATCCAATAAATAAATTGTAACATCAGAACTTAGCGTATTTTCGCTCAACGAAATTGTATATGTACCGGCTACGCTGCATTTAAATCCTACGGGAATATTTTTGTTGCCCGTAAATGGAGCAATTGTCGAAATAGCAAGGTCTGTGTTATCGGGCGTAACCGAATAAATCATCGGCACCAGTTTTTCAATAGGATCGGTAGTAGATAAGAATTTTTTGAAAGCGTCATATTTACTGTCAAAATTATCTGTTGCATCGTTACGGAAAAGAACAACCATGTCGTCAGAATAAGTTCCACTGCTAACACTTAATCGAAGCAAGTCGCTTATTGCACCCGATTTGAAAAATGTTAATGGCGACGGAGGTAATACTCTTGCCACATTTGTCATTACAACTGTTCCGGTGCCATGACCACTCGAAATGTGTGCAAAAAAGCCTTGCATCGGTGGTATATATTGGCTTACTGTACCAGTGTGAACACCACTTGAAGCATTATATGTTCCCCATTGTGGAGAACCACCCGAAGCTCCTTCGTATAAATAAATAGAACCATCAATATTTGTAGAATTTGCAAAGACTACTTCCCAATCAACCGGCGAAGGATATGGATTGCCCAGCAAATGCCAACCGTCAATATTATTTACATCATTTTGATGCGTATTTGTAAGCGTATAGCTGGTATAATTTCCGCAAGCCAATGTACCGGAATAATTAAATGTTGTTGGAGCTGTGTTATATTCTACCGAGTATCCACGCAAATTTTGCAACGGAGTACCAAAGGTTACCGCTGTGTAAGCTCCTTTGGGTTCGTTGTATAGATTAACATAAGTAGAAGATCCGAGAGCTTGTACATATTGCGATACCATAGGCGAAGAAACAAAGTGCCAGCCAGCAGGTGCAAAAGTAAGTTCTGCACGTACATTTGCATTGATGCCGGTCGTTGTTGCATTGACATCGTCTATTACATACGCGCCTTGTTTCAGAACAAATACTCCTGTTTCACTGCCAATCGGTGCTTTGCTGGTTTCCGGTTCGACGGTAATTGATGAGCCGCTGCTCATTGTAATGCTCGAGCCACTTTGCGCTGTTACATTTCTTGTGCCCGGCGCAGTAACTTTGCTCAAATGCGGTTTAATGTCAATTGTTGCACCGTCCATTATAACAACACAACTGGTATCAAAAGTTATATTACCTTGTATGGTACCGCCACCTTTGCTTGTTTCTGGCTCGACAGTTATACTCGAACCTGAACTCATTGTAAGACTTGAGCCCTTACCAAGTGTTATATTACCTGTGCCGGTTGTAGTTGATCCTTTACTGGTTTCTGGTTCGACGGTTATACTCGAACCTGAATTTAATTTTATACCACTACCTGAACCGCCAACTGTAACATTTCCTGTATTTGGCGCAGTACCTTTACTGGTTTCTGGTTCGACAGTAATTTTTGATCCGGAACTTAAAACCAATACTCCGGCTGATGTTCCTTTTCCGTCTTTGCTGGTTTCGGGTTCTACGGTAATACTACTCGTTTTGATGGTAGGAGCAGAGCCTTTCCCGGGCATCGCACCAACAGTAAATGTTCCGCCTAATACAAAAAGTCCATGGAGTCTGCTTGAATCTGCCGCAGTATTAGGATTAAAATGAACATCACCGCCTTGTGGTATAGTCAAACTGTGGTATGTTTGTCCTTGTCCATCGAAATTAACAGTCGTAACACCGGGTATAACAATAGAATCTTCGGGCGTTGGATTATTACCATTTTGCCAATCGCCACCGTTGCTCCAAGTTACGGTTGGAAATCTTGGTACACACATATTGTGTGTGTAAATAGTAACGTCGCTACTGGCAGTTGTATTACATGCAGTTGAAGTAACAGTCCATGTAAAAGTCCAGTCGCCCTTTGGCAAAGTTACGAATGCATTGCGTTTTGTTATTAAGTCCCAATTTACTACAGGAGTGTTTATGTCGGGTGGCGCTGCATTATAATATTTGATTGACCACAAGCCACTACCCATTGAAGGTATATTGGCTCTCATAATATAAGTGTTCGGATGATTAATAAAATCGCTTGCATCGAAAAAGATGTTTGCATCGGGACCGGCATTTGCAATTGCTCTTTCGCAATCGACAGTTACTATAGTTGAAGAATTACAGCCGCCATAATATACGTTAAGTGATAATAAATTACTTCCAATTCCAAGACCAGTTACTCCGGTATTAAGCGCAGTAGGATTTATAAAGTTTGCATTTCCCGAAACTACAGTCCACATATAAGTAGCGCCAGCGGGAGCGACTGTTAAATTTGTAATGCTACTGTTGAAATTACTATAAACAGTGTCGCATGCAAGAACAGAGCCAGTGTTTGGATTTGTAATAACAATTGAATTGTTGTTTGTAATTTTTACAATTGATGATGCTGTACAACTTGTAGTTCCATCGGTAACAGTCCATGTAAAGTAGTTATCACCAGCAGGCAATGAATTAACAACCGATGTATTAGACGTTGGATTAACAAAATTGGTAGATGGTGTCCATGCGCCGGTTTGATTTGTAATTAATGCCTGAGCATCCATAGTAGCTATACTCGAACATGAAGTTTGCGGAGCACCAGCACTCGTTGTAAAAGTTGCATTTGTTATTGTTACATTTGCCGGTACTGAATGACATTGTGATACATTATGGATAACTGTCCATGCAAAAATATTTGCTCCAACCGGTAAATTTGCAATTCCAGTATTTTCACTCGATATATCAGAAATTGAAGCTGAAGTTGCTGTTTGCCAAAAACCTGATTGTCCAACTGATAAGACTGCATTCATTGCGGTTGAATTACCGCATAAAGTTTGGTCAGTTCCGGGATTGGCGTCTGTAACTTGTACATAGTTAATTGTAACTTGACTGACGGCTGGTGTACAATAATTAATAGCATCAGTAACTGTCCAATTTAATGTAGTTGGAGTACCAGGAGTTAAACCTGTTAAAGTTCCTACACTACCTGTGGGCAATGATCCACTTCCAGAGACTATTAACCATGCGCCGTAATAAGAAGTCGGAGCAGGACTAAGATTAAAGTTGCCATCGCATGAATATGAATTAGTATTAGCATCGGAATTTGCAACAAGGTCGATATAATTTATAGTAACTTGCGCATGGGCTGTACAACCATTAAGATCAACAGCATCCCAATAGAAAACATTTGCTCCAGGATTAAGACCAGTTGTTAAACCCGCATTAGCAGTACTCGGAGATGAAAATGAACCTGCTCCACTTCCTATTGTCCAATTACCGGAAGTACTGTTATCAGGACTGTCTGTTGCAGTTAGTGAATATGTTCCATCGCATGTATTCGCATCTGCACCGGCATCTGCTGTAAAATAATTGTTGTGGATAGTTATTGATGATGTTGCAGTACAACCTTCGCCATCGGTAACTGTCCAGATTAATTGAATATTAGTGCCACTGATATTGCTTATTTTCGCATTGGGTAGGGTTGGACTATCGAATTTTGCGGTTACATTACTTCCTACAGTTGGGTAATCTGGGTTGACAGACCATGTTCCTGAATATGGGTCCGGAGTATTTGCATTTAATTGTAACCAAGCATCGCATAAATTAGGAACATCGCTACCTGCATTTGAAACTACACCGGCTGTTTGGAGTTCTATTGCGCCAATGTCTATTGTACCTGAATTAAAAAAACGGGGATAACCATTAATATCAGTTGTTGTTGGCACTAAATTAACGAGTGCAAAATTTGTTGAATTAAGCGTATTATCACCTCCATCAACTGCGGGTGAACATAATTGAGGAGTCCAATTTGCAGATGAACCATCTGTGCCAAAACTGCCTAATAAATTAGTTGGTGATGCTAACTTTGGGTCGCCGGTTTTGTCAGTAGCATCAAAAGTTCCAATACTTGTTGAACTTACTAAACAGTAAGAAAATGTTGCACTGCTACCAGCATCTTTAGAAATATCGGTTGTATAGTTTTTAGTATTATTGACAATACTATTGGTTAAAGTTATTGAACTGCTTCCGGTAAAATAAAGTGCGTCTCCAGAGGTGAGCGCTTTGTTATTTACTATCGTATTGTTGTAAGCGCTGAAACCGGATGATGATTCAAAAGTTATTGCACCGCCATTATTTGCTTGGTTATTGCAGATAATATTGTCTATTAAATTTGTGTTGCTGCTGTTATTGAAATAAATGGCACCTCCATTTCCAGATGCATAATTATTGAAAATAAAATTGTCTTTGATTGTGCAAGATGTGGTTTGATTAAATGAAATTGCACCTCCATTGGGTGATGCTGTATTGGCAACAAACTTATTACCAATTATTGTTGGAGAACCAATATTTACTGCAATAGCTCCACCATTAGACGAAGTATTGTAATCGAAAAAATTGTTTTGTATAGATGTAGATGGAGTAATATTTGCACTGACAAAAATAGCTCCTCCGTTAGAAAATGCTGAACAATTTGTAAAATGCGAATTTTCTACTGTTACATCT
>Ga0265327_10002728_pt1 | contig 18010 bp, 18 predicted proteins | sample 41621metaG_FD_202089 | JGI IMG/M metagenome (GOLD analysis project Ga0265327, IMG submission 202089) | Rhizosphere microbial communities from Carex aquatilis grown in University of Washington, Seatle, WA, United States - 4-16-21 metaG | ecosystem: Host-associated > Plants > Roots > Rhizosphere... | reverse complement strand
GTAGACGGAGGCGTTCTGGATCAGGTTGGTGAGCACGGTGCGAACGCCCCGCGCGTCAGCGGTGACCAGGGGCAGGACACCCTCGTCCACCACCACCACCCGGGTCTTACGGGTGGAGATTTCCTCTCGCAGGCCGTCCAAGACGTCATCCAGGGCATGATCCAGGGATTCCGGCTGCAGGGTAAGGTCCATGGCATGGCCTTCCAGCCTGGCGATCTCCATGACCTGGTTCACCAGCTTCAGCAGGCGAAGTCCGCTGCCCTGGATAATGCCGGCATATTCCTTGTACTGCGGCGCGCCGAGGGGGCCGTAGAGCTCCTGGGAGATGATCTCGGAGAAGCCGAGTATGGAATTGAGCGGCGTGCGCAGCTCGTGGCTGACCATCCTCAGGAACGAGCGCTTGTGGGCGTCGAGGATGGCGGCGCGCCTTGCGGCGGCGCGGATCGGCGCGGAGGTCGGGGGCCCGGCCGGCAGGTCGGACTGCAGGACGGTGAGTGAGGCCGTTTGAGCCATTGGTTGTGCGAGCGCCTTTTGCGATCGAATTCAGGGGACCCTAGGCGGACCCGCTTACGATTTCGTTTCGTCGGGCCCATTTTGGGCTCATCGCCCCCTGGGTGAGGAGGCTCGCGCGGACTCAAGCTCAGGGATAGGCTCGCGCGCGGCGATCTGTCCGCCAATGGAGACCCTGAGCCGCCGTGTTGGAGAGCCCCTCCGCCGCCAATGTTTCCACCCGGGCCACAGGCGCGCCGGTGAGCCTGGAGGCTTGGCATGGCGCGTGGCTGGCGGCGCTGATCCTCGCAGAGGGGGTTCTGCTGATCGTCCCGGTGGGGGTGACAATCCCGGTCCTGGCGGCCCTGCTGGCCATGATGGCGCCCGCCACCGTGGGGTTGTGGCTGGTTCGGGCGCGGGGGCCCGCCGCCGAGGCTCCTGTGCTGGTGGCCTGGGCCGCGGGGGGGCTGACGGCGGCCCTGCTGTCCGGCGGCATGGGCAGTCCCCTGTCCGTCTGGTGCCTGGCGCCTTTGGCCGCCGCCGCGGCCATGGCCCGGCCGCAGCGTCTGGCCCTGGGTGCGGCCCTGTCCCTTGGGGCGCTGGGTCTGGCCTTCCTGGGCGACCTGATCCTGGATATTCCCGCGGTCCCGGCCGCGCCCCTGGCGCGGGCCCTGGGGGTCATCGGCCTTGGAACCCTGGGGGTCGCCTTCAGCACGGCCCTGGTGGTGCTGCGGCGCGGGGTTGATATCGACCGCCGCCGGGCCGCCCGAGCCGACTCGCGGCTGCGCGAGGCCCTGGCCGACCAGCCGCACCTGCTGCTGGCGATCTATCCCAGCGGCCGGATAGGCGCCGCCTGGGGACAGACCCCCGAGACCTTGAAGGGCCAGATCATGCCCAACCGCGCCCTGGTGCAGATCGCCGCGACCCCCGATCGGCATCGGATCGAGGCGGCCCTGAGGGAGGCCGTCAGCGACGGTCGCGCCACCGTGGCTTTCGCGGCGGTTGGTGAAAATGGCCATGGCCTGGAGCTGACCTTGCGCCGGGCGAGCCCCACCCGGTTGATGGGAACGATCCGCGATATCCGCGCGCAGCAGGCGAGGGAGGCGGCCCTCGAGGCGGCCCGCGCCGAGGCGGAGGCCCAGAACGCCGGCAAGTCGCGGTTCCTGGCCAATATGAGTCATGAGCTCCGCACGCCGCTCAACGCCATCATGGGCTTCTCCGACATCATGCGGCAGCGGCTGTTCGGGCCGATGAGCGATCGCTATGCGGACTATTCCGAGCTGATCCACGAATCCGGCGGTCACCTGCTGGAACTGATCAACGACGTGCTGGACATGTCCAAGATCGAGGCGGAGCGGTTCGAGCTGAACCTTGAGGGCTTCGACGCCCGGGAAGCGGTCAATGCCGTGCTGCGCCTGATGCGCGGCCAGGCCGACCGGGCGGGCGTGCACCTTCGCGGCCTGGTCCCGCGGGAGCCGTTGGAGGTGGTGGCCGACCGCCGTGCGCTGAAGCAGATCGCCCTGAACCTGATCTCCAACGCCCTGAAGTTCACCCCCCGCGACGGATCGGTCACTGTGACCTTGCAGGCGGCGGGGCCGGTGCTGGAACTGATCGTCGCGGATACCGGCGAGGGGATCGGGGCGGAGGATTTGCAGCGCCTGGGTCGGCCCTTCGAACAGGCCGGCGACGGGATGCAGCGATCCAACGGGACCGGGCTGGGCCTGTCCCTGGTGCGCGCCTTCTCCGAGCTGCACGGGGGCGAAATGAAGATCGAGAGCCAGCTGGGGGAGGGCACGACGGTGATCGTGCGGCTGCCGGTGATGGATCCGGAGATGGGGACCACGCCCCCCAGGCTCACCGCAGGTTAGGGATCAGCGGCTGGCGAACTGCAGGAAGGCGCGGCCTGCGGCGAAGTCGCCTACCTCCACATAGATGCGTCGAGTGGTGTCGTCGGGGAACAGGAATTCCACGGCCACGGCTTCCCGCGGATCGAGGGCCGCCAGGGCCCAGGCGGCTTCGGGCGGGAAACGGAACGCCCAGCCCTCCGGCATGTCGCGGGGCTTGAGGTCGGCGCCCGCCGGGTTGCGGGTCTGGGCTGTCCAGACGCTCAGGGCGCCCTGGGGAGACAAGCGGCGTTGCAGGGGGATTCGGGCCTGGGGCTCGCCCCGTGCGTCGAGGAAAGGACCGGCGGTGACCCGGTCATTGCGCATCACCAGGCGGGCGGCATAGGGCGCTTCCCCGTCCCGGAAGGCCGCGACCGCGGTAAGGGCATTGCTGCCCTCCCGGCCGGCGAGGCCGAACACCATGCGCTGTCCGTCCGCGCGGATATCCTGGGCCAGGCGCCAGCGGGCCGCCTTGGCGCTGGAGCTGCGATCCGCGCGCCATACCGACTGATCGCCCGGATAGTCCATGCGGATCAGCTTGGCGTAGCCGTCGAAGGCCAGGCGCACCCGGTCCGCCGCAAGCTTGAGGTCGGGGGCGTCGCACGTGACCGCGGCGGCTCTCGACCTGGCCCTTTGCTCAGTGGCGGAAAGCGTGGTCCGGTCGGCGCCGCCGCGCAGGGCCGCGCCCCGCGCCTGAGCCCGGGCGGCCTCCAGGGCGGACGCCACCTGCGGCGTGAACAGGGCGCAGCGGCCGTCGGCCGCCGTCATCACCGTGCGCTCGTAGAAGAGGTCCAGGCTCGCAGCGCTCGCCATCGCCGGCGTCGCGACCAGGGCCGCGGCGAGGATCAACCCCATCCATCGAAACGCCGGCTCCCGTCTGGAGCGTGCGTTCAAATCACCATCCACCGCCCGAAGTGGCTCGCCGGGGGCGATGCCTTCGGGCTCTTGTAATTCCCATCGAGAGCGGGAAGTTGAGGGTGACCCTAGCCTGTTGGCGTTTCGGGGCCGTTATCGAGGATCCTTAACCAGGCATGATGCTCTCCACCGACATCTGGGTCGCGGCCCTGATCCGCCGGGCGGAGCTGGCCGGCGCCTTCGCCGTGGTGGTGCGCAAGGGCGATGCGCGGGCGGGCAGCGTGCTGGTGAAGGCGTTGCACCGCGCCGAGGGGACGAGCCGGCTGTTCTCGGAGGCGACCCGCGGCGATGGCGAGCGGGTCTGGATGCGGCCGGCCCTCTCGGACCAGGAAGCCGATCTCGACCGCTATATCGAGCGCGCCACCCGGATCGACCCGGACCTCTGGGTCGTGGAGATCGACGACCGCCAGGGCCGCCACTTCCTCACCGAGCCGGTCGAGGCGGGCTGAGGTCGGGGGCCTTATTCGCGGTTACCGGCCGGTTCACCGCCTTTGGGAACCGCTGGGAAAGCCTGGGTGTGGCATACCGGGAATTGTCACGACCACATCCGAGAGTTGCGTTCCTCCCCCCATGCTATTCCTATTGAATGACGTGATCCTGACCATCGAAGGCGCGAAGCACACCCCCCGGATCCCCGGGCGGAAGCTCAAGGCCTTGAACTTCAACGCCGTGAGCCGGCTTGGTCAGGAGCTCTACGCCGAGGAGCCCCTGCTGCATAAGGTCAATCACGAGCGGGCCTGCCGGCTGGCCAGCCTGGTCATCGCCAAGGCGCCGGCCATCAACGCCGCCCTGTTCCTGGCGCCGCGTCGTGGCTGCTCGCCCGCCGAGGTGGTCATGCAGTATTGCCATGTGGACTTCGAACTGATGGCGCGGCTGGTGCGGCGTCAGCTGGCGGGTGAACTCGACACCCTGGCTACTGACCGCGAAGTCTGGCGACGCCTGGCGGCCTGATCAGGTCCTGTCCCTAGACGGGCCGGCGGGCCTGCCAGGCCGACCTTAGCTTGTCCCTGGGCGCGGACGTCACCGTGTCGATTCCAGCGTCCCTCGCGGCCGAACCAGTCCGCGCGAAGCGCATCAGCGGCGCGCAGATCATCGACGCGACGCCTTGCAACGCCTGACCAAGCCGCTGGCGGATCGAACGATGGAGGGGCGGGGTGGGCGACATGGTCGGGTTCCTGGAAGGCCGGCCTGAACTCGGTCGGCCCATGCCTGAGGTGTCGCACCGATCGGCCCCGGCGGAAATTCCGGTCCTTCCCTTGAGGGCTAATACGTATGTGCGTCCGCGCACAGGGGCCCACAGGCGCTTCGCAGCGGCGGGAAGGGATGGTATCGCCCGCCCATGAGTCACAATCCCGCCGCCGAGGCCGCCCGCCGGCGCACCTTCGCGATCATCTCCCATCCCGACGCCGGCAAGACGACGCTGACCGAGAACCTGCTGCTGGCCGGGGGCGCGATCCGTGCGGCCGGCGCGGTGCGGGCCCGGGGCGAGAACCGGCGGACCCGGTCGGACTGGATGAAGATCGAGCGCGAGCGGGGGATCTCCGTCTCGGCCAGCGTCATGACCTTCGACCACGACGGGCTGATGTTCAACCTGCTGGACACCCCTGGCCACGAAGACTTTTCGGAGGACACCTACCGGACCCTCACCGCCGCCGACGCCGCGGTGATGGTGCTGGACGCCGCCAAGGGGATCGAGCCGCAGACCCTGAAGCTGTTCGAGGTCTGCCGCCTGCGGGACATCCCCATTGTCACCTTCATCAACAAGATGGACCGAGAGGCGCAGGACCCCATCGAACTCCTGGACGAGATCGCCTCCAAGCTGGCCCTGGATCCCGCGCCGCTGTTCTGGCCGGCGGGCTCGGGGGGGCGATTCAAGGGGATGCTGGACCTGCGGACCCAGAAGTTCCTGCCGTTCCTGAAACGGACCGCCGACAATAGGGACGAGGGACATCCGGCCGCGATCGCCTTCAACGGCAACGCCGTGGTGAGCTATCTCGACCCCGAGGAGCAGACGGAACTGGAGGAAGGCGCCCTGCTGATCCAGGAGGCGTCCAAACCCTTCGATCCCCAGGCCTTCCTGGAAGGTCACATGACCCCGGTGTTCTTCGGCTCCGCCCTGCGCCACTTCGGGGTCGACCAGCTGCTGGCCGGCCTGGGGGCCTATGCGCCGCCGCCCAAGACCGTGGCGGCCAACAAGGCCGGCGAGCCCACCCATGTGGCGCCCGGGGACGGTGAGGTCACCGGCTTCGTGTTCAAGGTCCAGGCCAATATGGACCCCAATCACCGGGACCGGATCGCCTTCCTCAAGCTGTGCTCCGGCAAGTTCCAGCGCGGGATGAAGCTGAAGGTGGAGAACACCGGCCGGCAGCTGTCGGTGAACGCGCCGATCATGTTCTTCGCCTCCGACCGGGAACTGGCGGAGGAGGCCTTCGCCGGCGACGTGATCGGCATCCCCAACCATGGCGTGCTTCGGGTGGGGGACAGCCTGTCGGAGACCGGAACCCTGCGGTTCGCCGGCCTCCCCAACTTCGCGCCGGAAATCCTTCAGCGGGTGCGGGTGAAAGACCCCCTGAAGGCCAAGCACCTGAGGAAGGCCCTGGAGGGTCTGGCGGAGGAGGGTGTGACCCAGCTGTTCCGCCCGCAGTTCGGGGCGGACTTCATCGTTGGCGCCGTGGGCCAGCTGCAGTTCGAGGTCATGGCCGACCGCCTGGCCAACGAATACCAGCTGGAGGTGTTGTTCGAAGGCAGTCCCTTCGCCGAGGCCCGCTGGCTGTCGGGGACCGCGGCCGACATCGAGGAGTTCGCAAACACCCACAAAACCGCCATGGCGACCGATATCGACGACCAGCCGGTGTTCCTGGCCAAGTCCGCCTGGGAGATCGGCTATGTGGGCGAGCGATATCCGAAGCTCGGCTTCGAGCGGACCAAGGAACGGGGCTAGGTGTCCGGCGCCATTCTCTATGGTCGCCCGGCGCCGGGGCTGGTGGAGCCGCCCCGCGACGCGCGGCAGGTTTCGCCCCTGATCCCCGGCTCGGAAGACCTGGCCGCGATGGCGGATGGCTCGGTCGACGAGGCCTGGCTGCTGGCGCCCCCGGGGACCCTGGAGCGGGACTATGTGCTGGCCCAGGCCCTGCGGGTGCTGCGGCCCGGCGGCCGGATGACCACCTGCGCCCCCAAGGACAAGGGCGGTTCGCGGCTGAAAAAGGTCCTGGAGCGGTTTGGCTGCCAGGTAGAGGAAGAGGCCCGGCGACACCATCGGTTCTGCGACGTGCTGCGGCCGGAGGCGCCGATCGGCCTCGAGGCGGCGATCGCCGCGGGGGCGCCGCGGATCGTCGAGGGCCTCGGCCTCTGGTCACAGCCGGGGGTGTTCAGCTGGGATCGGGTCGATCCGGGCACGGCCCTGCTGCTGGCGCAGATGGAGCCGTTGACGGGCCGCGGCGCGGACTTCGGGGGCGGGATCGGCATTCTCGCCCACGCCGTGCTGGGCCAGCCAGCGGTGACGGCGCTCACCGTCGTGGAGCTCGACCGGCGGGCGCTCGAGGCCGCGCGGCGAAATCTGGACGATCCCCGGGTGACCTTCATCTGGGGCGACGTGCGCCAGACCGAGCTCACCGACCTCGACTTCGTCGTGATGAACCCGCCGTTCCACGATGGCGGCGCGGAAGACCGGGCCCTCGGCCAGGCCTTCATCACCGCCGCGGCGCGGGCCCTGCGCAAAGGTGGGACCCTGTGGCTCACCGCCAATCGCCACCTGCCCTATGAGGCGCCCCTGAACGCCGCCTTCGCCCGGGTCGGGCTGCGGGCCGAGGCCGGGGGGTTCAAGGTCTATGAGGCGGTGAAGTGAAGGCGCCCATGGCCCGGCTGGACCGGCTGCTGGCCAATCTCGGCTACGGGTCGCGCCGGGAGGTCAATTCGCTGGCCCGGGACGGCAAGGTGGTGCTGGACGGCAAACCCCTGACCGACGCCGGCGCCAAGGTCGCGGTGACCGCCGACCTGCCGGCGCGGATGACCATCGCCGGAAAGCCCGTCGATCCGCCCGCCCCCCTGACCTTGATCCTGCACAAACCGCTGGGGGTGGTGTGCTCCCACAAAGAGGTGGGCCGTAGCGTCTATGAGCTGTTGCCGCGGCGCTGGCAGGCTCGAATGCCGTCGCTATCCACTGTGGGGCGCCTGGACAAGGAGACCTCGGGCCTGCTGCTGATCACCGACGATGGGCCGTTCCTGCACCGGGTGATTTCGCCGCGGGCCCACGTGGCCAAACGCTATCTCGCGACTCTGGACCGGCCGATCTCAGATGGGGATCGGGAGATTTTCGCCGCGGGGACCCTGATGCTGGAGGGGGAGAGCGATCCCCTGGCGCCGGCCCAGCTGGAGCCGCTGTCGGCCACCACCGCCTATCTGACCATCACCGAAGGCCGCTATCACCAGGTGCGGCGGATGTTCGCCGCGGTGGGCAATCACGTCACCGCGCTGCACCGGGACCGGATCGGCGGCTTGGACCTGCCCGGCGATCTTTCGGTGGGCGAATGGCGGATTCTCGATGCGGCCGGTGAGCAGGCCCTGTTCAGCGACCCGGGCCGCGCACAATAAATTCAGATGTTGTTAACCATAATCAAGCAGTTAACCACTTGTTAAGTTCTCCGGCTCCGGCTTTGCTGCTTTCGGTCTGAACCTGTCCAAGGAGTCCCGTGTTGAGACTCCAGGCAGGGGGATCGGAGTTTGGGGTCATGTTCGAGTTCGGCCGCGAGCTGAGGCGACTGTTTGGCGCCGACAGCCTGAACGCTCCCCGCGATGGCCTCACCGGCGGGGATTCCTCCCTGCTGGAGCTATTGGATCTGAACCTGCTGCAGCAGGAGGCCAAGGCCTGCGACGTGGCCGCTGGCCGGGTCGGCGCCAAGGATCGCGCGCAGCGACGACTCGAAGCCGCCATCACCTGGCGTGAAGTCGCCCGCCGCTCCGGCGATGCCGCCGCCCTGCGTAAGGCCGCCGCCAACGCAGAGACCGCCGCCACCCTGTTCGACCGCAATCGCCGCCCCGATGGCTGGGCCAGGGCCCGCTGCGAGCAGGCCTTCTGCGCCCTGCTGGGCGCGGAGCTGTTCGGCGACGAGGGCCTGGACGCCGCCGCCGGCGCCGCCTTCAAGGACGCCTATGCCGCGGCCCGTGGCGGCCTGGCCAAGCCCCTGGCTGAGATCGGCATGGTCGCCACCGAGGGCCGAGCCCGTCTCGCCGACGGCGACGCCCAGACCGCCCGCGTGGTGTCGGCTCGTTTCGCCACCCCGATCGCCGGCCTCCAGACCCTGACCCGACGCTGCCGCGCCGCACGCCTGCTGGCGGTCGAGGCGCGGCTGATCCGCGCCGACCTGCTGCTGGGCTGGGGCGTCCGCCTCGCCGACCGCGACCTGATCCTGCGGGCCCTGGCCGAGGCTGACGCGGCCGGCCTGGACCTTGAGGTGGACTATGAACCCCTGAGCTTCGCCCGGGTGGCGGCCATGCGCGGCCAGGCCCTCACCCTGCTGGGAGAGGTTACCGGCCAGGTGGAGACGGTGATCGACGGGGTCAATGTGCTGGCCGAGGTGCTGGATGAGCTGACCCGCGACCAGAGCCCCCTCGACTGGGCCCGGGCCCAGACCGCCCTGGCTCGTGGCCTGCAGGTGCTGGGCGAGGCCTCGGTGAGCGAACGCGCCTATGAGCAGGCTGTCACCTGCTATGACCGCGCCGTCATGGTGCTGAAAGACGCGCCGGCCCTGGCCCTGCGCGCCATGGCCACGTCCAATCGCGCCCTGTGCCTGGCGCGCTCCGCCGAACTCAGCGGCGACCTCACTGTGCTGGACGCCGCCGAGGCGGCGTTCCGGATCGAGCTCAGCCAGATCTCCGCCAACCGGGATCCGGTGGCCTGGGCGCTGCTGCAGGTCAATCTGGCGCGGCTCTATGAGTCCCGCGTCGAGATCACGGGCCGCGACCGCGGGGAACGCGCCGCCGCCGCCACGGCGCTGTCGGCCGCCCTGGACGTGTTCGCCGAGCAGGGCCTGCGGTCGCTGAGCATCGTGGCGTCTGACGCCCTGGAGCGGCTGGCCGAAGGCTCGTCCTCGCGGGCCCGGCCTGCGGCCTAGACGGCCTTCGCCGCCGCCGGCGGTCCGCTGAGCAGCCGGCCCAGCCCGACGAGCAGGGCCAGGATCGCCAGCCAGGCCATCACCTGAACCCCCATGGGTCGGTCGGAATAGCCCACCATGGCGTGAAGGGCGCGGCCCAGCAGGCCATCGTCGCGCAGGATCCCTGAGGTGTCCCAGACCTGGCCCCCGAAGGCGGGGATGAAGCCGGCGCGGGCCAGCAGGGCCGCCGCCTGGCCGGCCATGCCGGCGGCCAGCAGGGCGATCAGGCCGTTGGTGGCGCCGAACAGCCGACGGGTAGGGATGGCGAGCAGCCCCCGATAGAGCAGGAAAGCACAGCCGGCGCCGAGGACGATCCCGCCCAGCCCTCCCAGCAGCATCTCGACCGGCTGCTCGCCGCCGGATGCGGCGATCCCGAACAGGAACAGCACCACCTCCGAGCCTTCCCGCAGGATGGCCACCGCCACCACCACAGCCATGGCGAACAGGGTGCGGTCGCCGGAGGCCACGGCGCCGCCCAGGGCCTTCATCTCGCTGGTGAGTTCGCGCGCGTGACGGGCCATCCAGAGCACATGCCAGCCCAGCATGGCGACCGCGGCCATCAGGATCGCGGCGTTGAACACGTCCTGGCCGGCGCCTGCGAAGGTGTTGGAGAGCTGCTGGGCGAAGACCGCCACGAGGCCGGCGCCGGCGAGACCGGCCAGGATCGCGCCCCCCACCCACAGGCCCCGCCCACGGACTCCTTCCGTCGCCGCCAGGACGATGCCGACGATCAGGCCCGCTTCCAGGACCTCGCGAAAGACGATCAGGGCGGCGGCCAGCATGGGATCAGCGCGCCTCGGCCACGGTCACCCGCCCCTGGGCGGTGGCCGGATGGAATTCGCCCATGAAGGCGTAGGAGCCTGCCTTGAGGGGGCCGATGGAGAAGCTGGCATGGCCATGGGGCGTCACCAGCTGCTCGACCCTCAGGTCGTGGCTGTCGAACTCCTCAGTGGCGGCGTCGAGATTGGTGAGGTCGATGCGCACCTTCACCCCTGCGGGAATGCTGAACGCCGCCGGGCTGAATTTGTGGTCCTTGAGGGTGACGGCCACCGTGACGTCTCCGGGCGCGGCCGCGAGGGCGAAGCCGGGCGCGAGGGCCACCAGGGCGGAGAGAGCGAGGGCGCAGGTCATGTCTCGTTCCATATATGCAATTGACAATCGTTCGCAAGAGAATATGCGAACAGCTCGCAACAACCGGGCTGTGATGAAACCTCTGAAAATCGCATCGATCCTCGCCGCCGGCCTCCTGGCGGCGACCACAGCCCACGCGGATCCGCGGCTGGATGAGAAGGTCTACACCCCTTACGTCCAGAACGGGGTCGCGGAGCTTGAGATCCGCAACGGGCGGCAGAATGGCGGCGCCACCGGCGGAGACGCCACCACCTTCCTGGAGGCCGAATACGGCCTCAATGACCGGGTCAGCCTGGCGCTCGTCGGGGGAATCGAGCGTTCGCCGGGGGAAGGTAGTCGCTTCACCAGTGTCGGTCTGGAGGCCGTGGCCTATCTGGGACAGATCCCCAGGCTCGGCGTCGATACCGGCGGCTATCTGGAATTCAAGTCCGGCCTGAACGGCGAGGCCGACGTCCTGGAGGCCAAGCTGCTGTTCGCCAAGGTGGAAGGACGGTTCCAGGGTCTGCTCAACCTGATCGCCGAGCGCCCCTCGGGGCCGGCGGGGGAGGCCTTCGCCACCTATGGATATGCGGCGTCCGCCACCTGGCAGACCGTGAGCGCTCTGCGCCTGGGGGCGGAGGCTTTCGGGGATCTGGGAACGGACCATGGCCTGAAAGGCCATCGCGGCGCCTATGTGGGGCCGCAGCTGCTCTGGGAAGGCCGTCCCGCCGGATCGCCTGTGGAAATCGGGATCGACGCCGGCTGGCTGTTCCCGGTGGGCGCGGATCGCCAGGAGGCGACGAGCCAGCTGCGGATCGGGCTCGAACTCGAACGTAGGTTCTGATGTACCGGCCCGTGTGACGGCGCTTGATCGATCCCGGCGGACCGTGTGCTACTGCCGCCAGATCCAAGGGGCGCCCACATGACCATGAGCAGCAGCCGCAGGGCTCTCATCCGGGGCATGGCCGCCCTGGGTATGACGGCTCTCGCCCCCGCCCTCGGCGCCGCGGCCGCGCCGCCCTTGAAGGTGAACGCCGAGCGTTTGAGGCGCAGTCTGGAGGACCTCAGCGTGTTCGGCCGCCCGGCGGGCGGAAGCTTCGCCGACGGGGTCAGCCGGTTCGCCTATTCGGACGCCGACCTGGCCGGGCGCGCCTTCGCCATGGACCTGATCCGGTCCGCGGGGGACGCGCCCCGGATCGACACGGCCGGCAATATCCGGGTCCGCCGGGAGGGGACCAGGCCGGGCCTCAAGCCGATCATGATCGGCTCGCACATCGACTCGGTGCCCGGCGGCGGCAATTTCGACGGGGCGGTGGGCTCGATGGCGGCGCTGGAGATCCTGCGCACCCTGGCGGACCACAAGCTGCGCCTGCGCCATCCCCTGGAGGTGGCTCTATGGTCCAACGAGGAAGGCGGCACCATCGGCAGCGGCCTGGCCACCGGCGCGGTGGGCAAGGCGGACCTGGACCTGACGCTCAACGGCGTCCGGCGGGCGGACGGCCTGAAGAAGATCGGCGGCGATCCGGATCGCCTGTCCGAAGCCCGCATCGCCCCCGGATCCCTGCAGGCCTATCTGGAACTGCACATCGAACAGAGCGGCCTGCTGGAAAAGGCCGGAATCCCCATCGGTGTGGTGGATGGCATCGTCGCCATCGACGAGTACGAGGTGGAGATCACCGGCTTCGCCAACCATGCTGGCACGACGCCCATGCCCGATCGCCGCAACGCGCTGCTGGCTGCGGCCAAGCTGATCGAGGCGGTGCAGGAGGAAGTGACCCGGGAGCCCGGTCGGCAGGTGGGAACCGTGGGCCATCTGGAGGTCTTCCCCAACGCTCGCAATGTGGTGCCGGGCCGGGTGAAGCACACCATCGAATTGCGGGATCTCGACGCCGCCAAGATCAAGGCGATCGGCGACCGCATCGCGGCGCGCGCCCAGGCCATCGCCGCCGAGACCCACACCGGGATCGCCATGCGCCAGGTGCAGCGCGACGCCGCCGCCATCGCCACCCCGCGCATCCAGACCCAGATCGAGACCGCCGCCGCGGCCCTGGGCCTCAAGACCCTGCACTTGCCCAGCGGGGCGGGACATGACGCCGCCAATCTTGCCGCCGTCACGAATATGGGAATGATCTTCGTGCCCAGCCTTGGCGGGATCAGCCACTCGCCCCGGGAGCTCACCCGCTGGGAGGACTGCGCCAATGGCGCCGATGTCCTGCTGCAGACCCTGCTGCGCCTGGATGCCGAATAGAGGAGACTGCAACATGAAGCCCGTCGTCATCGTCGCCGGCGCCCTGGCCCTGCCGCTTGCGGCGACCTCCGCCTGGGCCATGGACAATCTCATCCTGGTGGACCTGAGCTGGGTGCAGGCGGCGCCTGGCGTCGAGGAGGTGGTTGCGGCCTGGCCCGCGGCGGCGCGCGCGAAGGGACTTGGCGGCCTGGTCACCCTCAACTGCCAGTTCGACCGGCAGGGCAAGCTGGGCCAGTGCGAGGTGGTGAGCGAGGCGCCCCGGGGCGCAGGGTTCGGCAAGGCGGCGCTGAGCCTCACCGACCGGTTCCACGGCCCGGCGACCCTGCCTGGCGGACATACTATCTTCGGAACCCATGCCGAGTTCAGTGTCCGCTTTGCCCCGGATATGCTCACCACGGCCAATATCACCGCCCCGGAATGGGTGAGCCTGCCCACCGCGGCCCAGTTCCAGGGTGCGTTTCCCGAGGCCGCCGCCAAGGCCGGGGTGTTGAAGGCCCGCGCGGCCATGAGCTGCAAGGTGGGGCCGGACGGCGGCCTGAGCGCCTGCGCCGCGGCGTCCGAGGACCCGGCTGGCTACGGCTTCGGCGACCAGACCCTGACGCTGGCGCCGCTGTTCCGGGTGAAGCTCTGGGGCGCCGACGGCCGGCCAGTGGTGGGCGGGACCGTGCGGGTCCCCATCCGCTACGACCTGCAGCAGGCCTCGCAGCCCAAGTCCTGATCCGCGAGCTGCGAGGGGGTTTTCAACCTTAGGTCGGCCGTGCGAGCATGCGTCCCAGGGTGTTTGGGGGGATGGCGTGAAACGATTCTTCAAGGCCGCGTCGAGGCCGGTTTTCGTGGCGCTTTGCCTCGCCGCTCTCCCGCAGTTGGTGCGAGCCGAGCCGAAATACGATCGGCCGCCGGACTGGCTGCGGAAGCCTTCGCCCAATGATCTGATCGCGCTTTGGCCGCGCGACGCCCTGGCCCGGGGCATCAACGGACGCGCCGTCATCCACTGCAAGGTGTCTGAACAGGGCGCGTTGTTCGACTGCACAGTCGTCGAGGAATCCCCCGCAGGCGCGGGCTTTGGCCAGGCCGGCTTGGCGCTCACGCCTCAGTTCTTGATGCGTCCCGGGATCAAGGACGGCAAGCCGGTCCCGGGCGGCGAGGTCACCATTCCCCTCAACTTCACGGGATTGACCCGCGGCCAGGGCCTGCCCGGCCGCACCAGTCTCACGATCAGCTACTGGTATGATGCGCCCACCTATGCCGAGGTCGCAGCCACCTATCCGGCGAGGGCGCGGACTCAGAAGGCCGGCGGACACGTGACCCTGAACTGCAGTTTGAAGAAGGACGCGCGTCTGGGCGACTGCGACATCGCCATGGAGGAGCCGCGCGGGCTGGGGTTTGGGGAGGCTGCTCGCAAGCTTGCGTCGCGCTTCAAGGGTCCCCTGACCCTGCAAGACGGCAAGAGCACCAAGGGCCTGGACACCCAGGTCCCGATCACGTTCGCGCCGGAGATGCTGGCGGACGGCCCGCCCATGACAGGTCACCCGCACTGGACGGCCACGCCGACCGTCGGCCAGATGGCCGGCCTGCTCCCGAAGGGCCCGCGGCGAACGGAAGCCTTGACGGTTCGGGTGATGCTCGACTGCGCGGTGGTGGCTGAAGGCCATGTGGACGATTGCAAGGTCGAGAGCGAAACGCCGTCTGGCCAGGGCTATGGAGAGACAGGTGTCGCCATGTCCAAGTTCTTCGCCATGACGATCTGGACGTCTGAAGGCCTTCCCACGGTCGGAGGTCGGGTCCGCATCCCCATCCGCTACGACCTGCCGGCTGAGCCGGCCGACCCGCCGCCCGCCAAACCCTAGGCCGCGGCCACGTCGCCGGTTTGCCGGCGCATGCGCCAGAAGCGCAGGGTGCGCTGGGCGGCCTCGCGCGGGAGGGCCTCGTAGAGCTCGCCATATTCGCGGGCCCGGCCCATGGCGTTGTCGTCCCGGTCGAGGATCAGCACCGCGAAGGTGAGGTAGAGCGAACGCTCGAAGCCCGCCGCCTTGCAGACGATGGACAGCGCGTCGAGTTCGCGGCGCTCCAGGATCCGCCGGGCGGTGTGGAAATCGATGTCGGCCAGCTCCGACAGGGCCACCAGGAACTTGGTGGTCTCGCGATTGCGCAGGAAGCCGGCCAGCACCGGCGGGGTGATGGCGCCCCGCACCCGCATGGTCTTGATGGACTTTTCGGCCTCGTCATAGTCCGGCGGCAGGGCGCCGTCGCGGGCGGCCAGCTGCTTGCGGCCGGCGGCCAGGGCGTGGTCCAGCTCAGCGGGATCCACCTCGGAATTGCGCTTCATGATCTCGTCGCGCAGGCGGGCCTCGACGACGAAATACATCTCGTTCAGCAGGTCCAGCGGCAGGCTGGCCCTCTGGACAACGGCGGCGTGCAGGGCGGGATTTTCCACCGCCCGGTCCACCACCATCTCGTGGGCCTCCCGCGACAGCCGCGCCCCGTCATTCGCCAGCAGGGTCTGCAGGGTGTGATCATCGCCGCGCTCGACAATGGCCTCCGACAGGGCTTCCGGCACCACCGGCCGCTGGGAGATGGCGCGCAGATAGTCCTGGCCCCGGGTGCGCGCGACCGCCAGCAGGTCGGCCTCCGACAGAGCCGGGGACGCGGCCAGCACCGGACCGGCCACCTCGATCATATAGTCCCGCGCCAGAGTTCCGATCAGCCCCTTGGGCGGGGTCTCGACGCCGGCCATGCGCTGGGCCAGCTCGGCCCGGACCGCGGCTTCCATCTCGCCGGTCAGCTGGGTCAGCACGTCGTCGAACAGCGCCATCTCGCCCGCGTTCTGGGTGGCGTCGCTGGTGAAGAACAGGTCCGTCACCCCGCGAAGCAGCTCCCGCCGCCGCTCGCTGGAGGGCTCCTGCGCCAGCTCGATCAGGTCGTGGAGTTTGCTGCGGGTCATGGGGAACTCAGAACGGGGCGTCGGCCAGGCCGCCAGCCGGGGCTGGATCGGTCGCTCGGGCAGGGGCGGCGTGGTCCGGCGGGCCAATCAGGACATAGCGTTGCGGGCCGGCGGGGGCCTCGGGAATGGCGTCGGGCTGCAGGCCGTATTCGCGGTGCAGGGAATAGAGCCGCGCCTCGGTCCCGCTATGGGCGGGCGGTCCCCCGGCCAGGACCGGTCCGTGGGCGGGGGCGGCGCTGTAGAGGCTGGTGGGCAGCGGAGCCCGGGGCGCCGGCGGCGGAGAGGGTGGATTCGGCGCGGCCCGGGCGGCGGGGGCCGCAGGTGCGGAAGGCGGGCTGGGCGCGGCGGTCACGGCCTGGGCCTGCTGGACCGGCGTCTGCTGGACTGGGGCCTGCCGGACCGGGGCGGGCGCCTGGGGCTGGAAGGCGGCGCTCGGGCGCGGCGACAGGTCGCGCAGATGCGGCGTGGCGTCGGCGAAGCCCGGCGGCGACGTGGCCGGCCGCAGGCTTGGCGCGTGGGTCGATGTCTTGCCCGCCCAGGTCAGGAGGCGGCCGGAATAGGGCTGGGGCGCGGCGGAGACGATCGGCCGCCCGGCGGCCGGCGCATCGCTGTAGCGGCCGCCTTCGCCCGCCGTCTGGGCGGCGGCGGGGCTCGCGAGGAGGACAGCCAGGATGAGGAGGCGGCGCATGCCCCCGCAGGCTAATCCGGCCGGGCTTAATCCTCGCCTAACGATGTGGCTGAGGCGGAGGCTAATGGAATGGGTTAACGCCCGCGCCACCAGGCGATGCCCGCCCGCTCCAGCCGGTCCAGCAGCGCGTGCAGGGCCACCCCCATGATTCCCAGCACCACCAGGGCCGCGATCATCCGTGCGGTCTGCAGCTTGTTGTAGGCGTCCATGATCCGCCAGGCGAGGCCGCGGACCCCGCCGGAGCCGGCGCTGAACTCGGCCACCACCGCGCCGATGATCGCCAGTCCCGCCCCCACCTTGTGGCCCTCCAGCAGGAAGGGCACGGCCGACGGTAGCCGCAACCGCAGCACCGTCTGCAGGCGGCTGGCCCCATAGAGCCGGAACAGTCTTTCAAGATCGGGATCGGCGGCCTTCAGTCCGGTGACCGCGCCGGAGAAGATCGGGAAGAAGGCCACCAGCACCGCCAGGGCCACCACCGCGCGCTCCGGGTGGTCGATGCCCGCCCAGATCAGGGTCAGGGGCGCGATGGCCACCACCGGCGTCACCTGCAGGGTCGAGGCCAGCGGCCGGACCGCGCGCTCCAGGAACGGGCTGAGCGCCACAATGACAGCGATCAGCTGCGCGACGACGCTGGCGATCACCAGGGCCAGCAGAGCCACCGACAGGGTGTTCCACGACGCCTGGATCAGGGTCATGGGATCGGCCGCGATGGCCTGGGCCACGGCCGAGGGGGGCGGCAGGAAATAGGCCGGAACGCCGGTCAGGCGGCAGGCGGCCTCCCAGCCCGCCAGCAGGATGGCCAGCAGGATAAGCGGTGCGAGGGCGTTGAGCACCCGGGTCACGCCGCCAGCTCCGCGCCGCGGGCCAGGAGCGTGGACACCGCTTCGGCGGCCTGGCGGAAACCCTCTGTCGTTCGGAACCCGGCCGGGCGGGGCAGGTCGCCCGTCACCTTCACCTCGCCGGCGATGCGGCCGGGCCCACGGGTGATCACCACCACCCGGTCGGCCATATAGGCGGCCTCTTCCACATTGTGGGTGACGAAGACGATGGCGGGGCGGGTCTCGCGCCACAGGGCCAGGACGTCATCGGCCAGGGTGCGGCGGGTGATCTCGTCCAGGGCGGCGAAGGGTTCGTCCAGCAGCAGCAGCCGCGGCGCGGTCACCAGGGCGCGGGCCAGCGAGGCGCGCATGGCCATCCCGCCGGAGAGCTGGGCGGGGCGGGCTCGCTCGGCGCCAGCAAGGCCAACCCGGGCCAGGGCCTGGGCGGCGCGGGTCCGCGCCTCCTGTCGGGACTGGCCCGACAGCTCCAGCGGCAAGGCGACATTGGCCTGCGCGCTCATCCAGGGGGCCAGGGTAGGGGCCTGGAACACCACCGAGGTCTCGCCCCGGCCGGCGGAGCGGACGACCTCGCCGCGGGTGGGCGCCTCAAGGCCGGCCAGCAGCCGCAGGGCCGTGGACTTGCCGCACCCCGACGGCCCAACCAGGGCCAGGATCTCGCCCTCGGCCACCGTCAGGTTAAACGGCCCCAGCGCCCGGCCGCGGTCCGGATAATCCACCTCGACGTGGGACAGGGTGACGACATTCACCA
>Ga0265327_10002727_pt1 | contig 18030 bp, 30 predicted proteins | sample 41621metaG_FD_202089 | JGI IMG/M metagenome (GOLD analysis project Ga0265327, IMG submission 202089) | Rhizosphere microbial communities from Carex aquatilis grown in University of Washington, Seatle, WA, United States - 4-16-21 metaG | ecosystem: Host-associated > Plants > Roots > Rhizosphere... | reverse complement strand
GGAACGGTAAACCATGTCGGTGACCGGTGCGCTAACTCCACCGGTACCCAAAAATTCTGGCGATTCTTGCCCCAGGCCAGCTCCGTGCAGGAATAACCATGCCCCAGCGCATCCAGCAAGTCATAACGGATTTCGCCGATGTCCAGGCTATCCCGAATCAAGTTTTCCAGCGTTTTGGTATTTTTCTTTTCGGCCTCGGTCGCATCGCGCGGTGGCGCCAATGACCAATCGAGCTGCTTGACCGCCATCTTACGCTTGCTTAGTTCGGCACCGATATGGGTGTCTTTCTCCTCCATATCCATGAACAGATTAGCCTGATCAACCAAATAGCCTTGTTCGGCCCGAATGAAAATATCGGCCAGCTTGGCCGGCGTCAGGCCGCGCGACGGATGCAAGGCGAATTCACGCCGCAGGTTTTGCGTGGTCGGGCGGTCGGTTTGGTTATCTTTCGGGATGCTGTTAGGCGTCACCAGCTTTTGAAACCAGTTGTAAATGAAATTCATCAATACGCTCCGGAGGTCGGTATCACAAGGTCACGCCATTTGTTGGCGCGGTCATCGCCGCCCCAGATGCGTTCGTCCTTGCTGGGCATTTCGTTATATTCGATCATGATCGGCTTGGAAACCAAAGACGCGAAGTCCGCCAAAGCCAGGGCAATGGCATAGTCGCCATGCCGTTCGATGCCCTCATCGTTTTCGGTGGTGTCCTTGGGCAGCTTGACAATGCCATCGATCCGCTCCAGGTCGCGCAAGTCGGATTCGTGTTGCAGATCGCGCGGGATATCCATCATGTCGTCTTCAAAATGCTGCACAAACGCCGTCATGTTATTCCGGTACCAAGACAGGGACAGATCGACCTGAATCACGCTTTTGTGTTTTTCCCAGGTCAGTTCGGCCAGGTTTTGGCCGGGGCCGGTGGCGTCCATCGCGCCGCCGCTAAAGCGCGGCAGGCGTTTGATGGTATACCAAAGGATTTGCTGCTGTTGCAGGATCGGGCAGTTGTGTAACTCAATGGCCCAGGGTACGAATCGCTGTAGATTGGGTTTTTTGATCAACGGCACGATCACCGATAAATGGCCTTTGCGGGCAAAGTCCATGCCGAAATAATGCGGTTCACGCCGATTCAAGGCTTTCAGGCAAGGGTCTAGGCTGCGTTTGATCCAATCGTCTATCTCTTTGGTGCGCAATTCCACCGGCCAGTTTTTGAACTCATCGTCAAACGACAGGCGCATGATAGGCCGCTCGGCTTTCATGGCCCGTTCAATCCACAAGCCTGGAATGGCCGAACCCTCGCCGTCGCGCGGCACCACGTCCAGTTCTTCGCGCATCGCCGCTTTGCGCGGGCCGTAAGCTTTCCGTATCCGCAGATACCAATCTTTCTTGCCTTCCGGCGTCGGCGTTTTGCCGGTCATAAAGCACACGCGCTCATACAGCCCGTTGGCGACGCATTCGTCAAACGTGATCTTGAACACGCCGGCATTATTGCCATACAGCCCTTGGCGAATATCCCGGATCAATTCATTGAATGGATTTTTCAAGCCGCGATGGGTACTGATGATGCGAATTCGGCCGCCCCAAATCAACAAAGCCGTGGCCGATTCGATCACTTTGCGCACATCCTTATGCAGCGCGGCTTCGTCGATGTTAACGATACCTTGCAAGCCGTGGATATTCTCCGGGCGGCTACTCAGCGCCACGATGCGGAATCCGGAGGCGAACCGCACCCTGAATGCGGTGATTTGCTGGGTGGATTCGCCGCGCTTGTCTTGATCCTCGAAAATGAATTGCTCGATCTGCGACACGCCATCGCCCTGGGCCGATACGATGACCTTGGCGAATTTCGCCACATAGCCGATAAACTCCAACCCCTTTTCCCGCGTGTCGCCAATGTAAAACGCATTACAGCCGCCGGCGGATTTGCGTGAAGCGGCGGTAATGGTATCGTCCAGCGCGGTGGCTAGCGTGATACCGGAACGACGGCATTTTTCCGCCACCGCTAAATCGAACTCGTGGATCATCTTCACCCAGGCGGTTTGATGGGCCATGAACACGCCATCCGCCAGGGGATTAAAATCCGCGGGTAATGATCTGACCGAGTCGGGCAGTTCATCCCATTCAACAATTCTTTGCGTATCCGCTAAAGGCGCAAGTGCCATTACACGCCGCCCATCAATACTTTTTCGCGCCAGAACTGCGCTTGGGTACTATCCAGACCTTGTGCCTTGGCAGCTTCTTCAACGCGGGCGGCGGCTTTCTCAAGTGTGCGTTTCTCGATTTCGACAGCGGTTTTTTGATTGATCGAGGCGGCGCGTTCCAATTTGTCGATTGCTATCGCCAGCTCTTTCACCAATTTAGGGTTTGCGGGCTCTTCATCGTCAGCCATACCCATAGCCGCTTCAAAAGCCAGGTTGCGCACCATTTCGTTCAGCAATGCGCCGACTTGGCCTTGCGGCTCATTGCCCAGCTTGCCGATCCACATTTCAGCGATAGCACGCGATTGAGTCAGCTTAGCGCCGACCCGATCCATTTGCACCGAATAGCGGTTTACGGCGCTTTTGCTGATTGGCTCCGCGCCTTGCTCGGTCAAAATCGCATTAATCCGCGCCGTGGCGTCCAACTGGGTGACGCGTGGATCGCGGAGCAACTCCTGCAGTTTTTCCAGGATGTCCGGCGGTAAGGTTTTTATTGTCGATTTTTTAGCCATTAGATGCGCGTGGCTCTGGCAATGCCGGCAATCACCGATACACCGGTTGCGACGTCCACGCCAGGTCTACATAAAATAGCCACAGTGCAGCCCGGCAGATCAGTGGTAGCTAACAGTCCCAACGCTTCTAGTTCAGACAAATCGGCTCGTAACACACTCATTGAAACCCCGTGATGAGCTTCGCGCAGTAAGCGCTGCAATAGATCATCATTAAGTGAAAAATCGGGGTCTTTATGTATGAGTTGCAAAATCAGCAACCGCCGCGCCTGTGTCTTTGAGTCTACATCACTAATCATGGTCATGCCCCTTAGATAATCCGATCAGTTTCCCGATCATCAGTTGAGAATCCTGGATGCCCTTATTGATTTCATCAATCCTGGCATGTATCCGGACGATTTCTTCACGGCCTAGCTCTTGAGCCCTCTCGTATTCATGACGATTAGGAATTCTGGACATCTCGTTTTCAAGACGACTCAGCCGTATTTCTTTCGAGTCAAAGCGCTTTTCCATCGACTTCGTCAGATCTTCGATGCTTTTTACGGTCGCTCTTTGCCGTCTATCGTGTTGTACATAAAACGCGGTACCCAGACTGACCAACAGTGTCGACGCCTGCAACAGCAGCTTTATAATTTCAATGGTGTCATCCATATTTTCGCTCGTAATGATCTTCAACATTTTTGCAGTCCACGCATAAGGTCACGCCTGGAACTGCAACGCGACGGGCTTCTGGGATGGGATTACCGCAGATTTCGCACTCTGATGCCGATACAGCGTTCGGATCGATCCGATTGCGCTGCCGATGCTTCAGCAATGCTAAATCGGTTTGGAATTGCTCAGCATAAATAACCCGTGCATCTTCATTCATATGCCCGTCAATGAGCAGGGCTTCGAGTCCTTTCATTTTTCCGGTTCCTGGGGCTGGGGCTGGGTCGAATCGATAATCACTTCAAGCTGCTCGGTGTACTGTCTCAATATCCGGTTGCGGTCCGCCAAGCGCTGATATGCATCGTCACTCAGACAGGTCAACTCGGTTGCTGTGATCGCCGGCAGCGCTGGCCGTACCGGACGGCTCAGCGGCACGATTTGCGGCGTTATTACCGGTGAGTTCGGTTGGCATGCCGCTCCAATCATTATCAAAATCAGCACGAGCAGCATAATGCTTAGGCGCTTCGGTATTTTCATGGCGTTGCTCCGTTTGCAGGGTATGCATGGATTTGTCGAGCTGTTCTTCGTGAGTGTTTTGCGCCTGGGCGGCCTGGGCAATCGTTGCCTGAATCGCCGCATAATGCGCTTTGGCATCGGCGCGGTTTTTATAAACCAGGGCAATTATGATCAGCGCCAAAACGATCAATAACCCGATCAAGATTAAATACAGCGACATATGAATCTCCAAAGACAGGGCGGCGTTAACCGCCCTGATGATTAACGCCGATTAAGTAGCTGTACCGGTTCCAGTCGATTGCGTATCGCTGGCGGCGGCAGCGTCGCCTTGGCTAGCCGCATCGGCGCTGGCCGTGGTACCGGCGGCGTCGCTGGCGGCTCCGGTACCGGTATTAGCGTTGTCTGATGCAACAGCGCTGTCAACAGGTGCGCGATCGATCTGTCTGACGATAGAAAAATCGAAATGATCGGCTTCCAGCGCTCGATCGATGATTTCAATATCCCATGTACTGAAGATATTTTTGACGCCATCGGTCAAATCCGCATCGGCGGAGGCAGTCAACGTGGCTTTGCCAGGTGCGATGAAATCGACGCGGAATAGACCGTCATCCTGATGAGTCACTTTTAATACGCTTTCGTCAGACGACACGACAGTGATAGCGCCATCGACAGCCGCTTGTACGCCAGCCAATGACAGACCGCTCAGTGACAGCAAAATAGCGGCAGTACTTAAACTAAATTTTTTCATGGTATTTGGTTCCAAAATAAAAGATTCGCCCGCAACTTGAACAATACAGACCATGCGGACTTTGGTCTTTTTCTGGCGGCTACGAACTAGCCATATCCGCCACAAAAACAGGCAAAACGCCAAAACGACAACGGCATGCACAGTTACGCTCCGGTGTTTTTCGATTTGTTGATGCTGACGCCGGTCGTGGTGACCGAACGCAAATACACATTCACGCCGGAAAACAGCGCCATCAAAATCAAATAATGGCTATCCGATACCGAGCCGTGTAACAACTCGATATTGTCGGCAAGGACGGCAAGGACGGCGATGCCGGCATTGAATAAAATCGTCTTGCTTTTGAGAAAATGCTTTTTATCCATCGTCGTTCCTCACGAAAAAAGCCCCGTTGCCAGGGCAGGTATTGAATGTCGCAACCTGTTCTTACGTTCTTATCGGTGCGGTACAAAGTATGCCCGCGCGGAAGGCGGCACAGTTTTAAAGGGGTTTAATATCAAACCGGCTGCGCGCGAAAGAAAATAAAGCCCGTCCCGATCAATTGATCGGTTTTTTGCGTGGAGGGGATGAGGTGCAGAAACGGGATTTTATTCAGCAGGCGGCCATCGAGTTTTTGCCGCAATTGGAATGGGATTTAGACAAGGCGCTGGCCTACGCCGAAAAGCTTTGGAAACGCCTGGACCAGCGCGGCTATGGTGATGCCAGGCAGACCGGTCCGCGCGACATTCCCAAAGCCTACGACCAACTGAGCAAACAACCAGTGATGAAAGCGGCGTTCGATTTGTTTTGGGCGGCGTTCGATTACAAAGCCGGCAAGGATCGGGCGGCGGCGCGTTGGTTGCAGATGGGTCCGCTGGAAAAGGCGATTTACGACAAGATCGTCAAAGCCGCTAAGCAGGCGGCGATAGACCGGAAAAATCTCCCTGAAGGTCAATCACCCAAAATGGCGGAAGGCTGGCTGACGGAACGGCGCTGGCAAGACATGGACGAAACCGCCGTCGAACAAGGCCAGAAACAACAAGACCAAAAAGCCCGCCAAATCTGGCAAATCAATCAAGATCTAGCTCACGCCAAGAAAATGGCCGAACAAACCGGCGATGCTTACTGGCATGGCGAAGCTGAAAAACTCACTAATCAACTAAGGCAACTCAGGAGCCCGACATGACTTTAATCGGCGACGATAGAAGCAATATTATCTTGCAATATTATCAATCCACCGGCATATCCGCTGCCACTGCCCACGCGGAAAAACAGCAGCCAGGCCTGACCGGATCGCTGAATTTGGCGGCGAATGACGCAGGCCGAATCATGACCATAAAACACCGCTTCGAAATGGCAGGCGATAGCACCGATCTACCCCCAGCGCTGCTGGCCGGTATCGTCAGTCGCGAAACCCATTGCGGGTTGCTGTTGGATAAAAACGGCTGGGGCGACAACGGCAATGCTTACGGTATCTGTCAAATCGATAAGCGTAGCCACAAAATTTATACGATTGACGGCCCCGATGGGTTAGCGCATATAGATCAAGCCGGGTTGATTTTGGATGAAATGCGTAAGCGAGTCGGGCGAATGCACCCGGATTGGTCAAGAGTCAACATTCTGCGCGGCGCGGTGGCGGCTTACAACGTCGGCGCAAAGAACGTGCAGACCATCGACGGCATGGACATCGGCACCACACACGACGATTACAGCGCCGATGTCTGGGCGCGGGCTCGCTATTATGCCGGCTACTATTGAGCCGGACTGGGAACGCCGCGCCGCGCGTAACTACCGTGCCATCAAGGCCTATTACGAAAAGCGCGGCGGAAAGGATTGGACGGCGATAACGGCCAATCCGGTTTTATTCAATAGGGTCTGGCGGTCGATGTTGCGATTGCCCAGGGCTGACATACCACCAGCCATTGAATATAGAATTTGACACCTGAATCTACGCGATTAATAGAGAATATTCTCCATGACAACAACGCCTTTCACAAGATTCGTATAGTCCTTTCCATTTGACAAGCAAAGTTTGTTGAAAGTCCTATACGTTTCTTCTTTTACAAATAATAGCGTAGCCTCGGATAGATCGAAGTTAAAATCACCTGGGATTCGCCACTCACGCTCATGCGTCCAGTCTATGAATGAGTCGTCGTTTCCAAGATCAAAATTCACAATGCGCCACCATTGTTCCTGAGGGAGGTACGCTTTTGCGTCCGATGTTCTGTCATAGATAACCGGACGGGCACCCTCCCGAAACATATAAGGTTTCGGAAAGGCCAATCCGGCCGCACAGTAGCGAGTCTTGGCATTTGGGTTTTTCGATCTGTATTTTTGTTCGTAATAAACGTTCTGGCAAATGCTAACGAGAGGAGAGTCTTGAAAGCAGACTGCTGGGCGATTCCCACATATGAAGCCTGACGCAGATGTACTACCTTTGATCAGTTCGCTAGAAAAAATTTCGTAAAGAACCTTCGGAAGGGATGCTCCTCTTCGTCCTCGGGTGAGATGAACTACCTGTGTCGAAAAGTCTGTACGCTCAGCAATTCGCTTGCGCCAAGCATCTAAGTCATAGCTCATGGGTATGTGGATATTTGTATAACAAAATGAATATGTTCGGTAAATTATTCATCAGCATCATTATCAGGTTTTTTTTTGTCACTTTTATTACTAGTTATCGTCGACGCTGCTGTCTCTGCCAGTTGATTGATCGCATCGATAGCTTTCCTAAAATTTTTGGAGCTAGCAAATTCATGGAATGGACTTCCATGAGTGGTAGTTTCCATATGGCGAAGTGGTTCATCATTAAGGCGCGTTAGAGCTATATCGAATAATCGTTTTTCAAAATCATGATCAAGGGATACTGCCTCACGCTTATAACCTTCATATGCTATAGCCACGGAAGCTTTGTAGCCATAATCCTCTGCAAGTCTAAATCGCTGACTAATTTGTTTCGTTGACAACCATGCAAACCAAAGTGGAGCACCTACGCTTATGACAGATAAGACTAAATTCAACCCTATTACACCCCAATCAAGATTTGGAGAGTTAAGTACATGTGTCAATATTTCAATTCTTATTCCACCAATCACCGCACCGCATATTAATGCAATCGCAAGCCCAAATACCCAGAACATCATTGATTTGTTTAGATCACGTGCCCGTTCATAGAATGCCTGCGATAGTCCAATACTTGTAGCTATTCTCTGTGACGTACCACATTGTTCGACAAGCTTAGCCGCTTCTTTTTGATAAGTCGAAATTGAGTCAATCAGCGAGTTTGCCGCTTCACTTTGCGATTTCATTTGAGCATGAAATGTTTTCGACTCCTCTGCTAACTTGCTGAGACTATCTTTTGCTTGTTGCAGCATTAACATATTTTGAGGCAGGGCTTGAGCTGTTTCATGGGCATTATCGATTGCAGCGATTTTTTTACCAATTGATTCAACTTCGTGTTCATACGCATCAAGGCTTTCACGCAAGCTACTATACCGTTTAAGAAGCGCTGATACCTCTGGACCGCTAGGTAAAACGTCTAACTTGGGAGTTTTAAGAATTTTTTCCAGTCTGTTCGATATGGTTTCCATTGTCTGAATATACAAAGGAATAGCCAGATGACCTTGGCCATTGAAGAAATTTGGAAATACATTAGTCTGAAAAAAGTTTAAAGCCTCTCGAATAGATACTGCTATGTTTTCTTGCTCATAATCAAGTTGATCTACGTTATATTTGCGAGTATCCCGAGCTATTGAATTAGCTAATTCGGCCAATTCTTGTTTGTTTAAACTAGGGTACTGCCATCCCATTACATGCGACAATTGACCCTCATGTGGACAAGTCATTATGATTTGCATGCCCGTGTTATCCAAGAGCATGCAAATTTCTTCTAAAATTTGAATCACTTTATATTCCCTATCAAAATTCAGATATTAATTTCACCATTCATGCATTGAAGCTACAACTCGCCCAATCACCGTCATATCCAAGGACTCGTCAGCTAAATCAACCTGATACGGTGGAAAGCCGGCGTTAAAGCTCGCTACTTGTACCAACCCATGCGGCAAAAGCTGCAGGTTTTTAACTAGCAAATGGTCACCCATCCGCAATACATACGTCTTGCCACTATTGATTCCGATCTGTGATCGATCCACAAGCACCAAATCGTCGTCCTTCAAATACGGCTCCATGCTATCCCCATGCACATCCACAATCACCAAATTCGCAGGCGACAACCTTCTCTTGACCAGCCAATCACGCCGGAATGATAACGGCTGCAACTGCTCCTCCGTTTCGACAATAACGCCGTTTCCTGCGGCGGCACTAATGTTGAAGTGGGGAATTTCAGCATAAATAGGGTTTTGATAATCAGTCGACTTTTCCTTTACAGGCTTATACACGTTTTGTTTACCCGTAAGAATGTATTGCAGATCAATACCTTTCTCAAAAGCTTTATCAACGATTTCCTCGTAAGGCAAAGATTGCGACTTCTTACGGTTTCCAAGGGTTTGCGGGCTCATACCTAGCACAGCCGCAAGCTCGCTATCCTTCTCACAGCCAAAACATTCTTTCGCCCTTAAGAGCACTTCTGAAAACTCTAATTCACGATTCATTTATTTTCATTTGACATAAATACACGTTTCGTTTAAATTAACACGCAATAACACTCATTAACATTTATTAACTGTTTACAAGGCAACCCACCATGACAACAGCTAAAGCCCATAGCAACAACATCAAGCACGAACTGAGGAAGCGGTACGGCCTGACGTTGACAGACCTGGCCGGCCAAAACGGCTGGAAATTCCGCGATGTCTCGGACACCGTTCGAGGCGTCCGGATCGGTACATTCGGCAAAGGCCGCGAAGTGGCCGACAAAATCAAAGAGCTAACCGGCCTCGATCCGGCCAACCCCACGCCATTAACTCACTAGGAGCCGATGATGAGCGCATCAACAGACAAACTGCACTACGCCCTAGCCAAAATAGCCCCCGATATGGAGCGCGGCTTCACGATCCAAACAGCCTACGGCGAATTCCGTATCGAAGACGGCGAGGCAAAGCTATTCATTCGCCTGTTAGAAAAAGTCATTGAGCGCCGCCTCAAAGCTGCCGTAAAACAAGCCGCCGCGTAGGAGTTGCCATGTATCAACCAACCATCCAATTCGGTAAATCCAAGTTCGATTCCCTTGGCCGCTCCATAAACGCATCCATCATTGACGATGCCTATTCGCCCGAGCATCTTCTAGCGATGCAACAATCCCGCGCACAGTTCGTTGCGCAAATTCGGATCGTTCAGTCAACCGCTCATCATCCGTCTTCGGACGATATTGATCCGCAAACTGATTCAGATAATCCGTGAACTTAGGGCCGTCAATGCTTCCGTTCATTTCTAAAGCACACCCTAGCGCGATGATGACATCTTCCAGCCCGCGTATCTGCCCGGCTAATTTGTCGAATTGTTCCTCGTTCATGCTGTTTTTCCGTTTCGTTAAAAGACGGGCATATTTTGCGATTGTGAAACATGTTTTGGAAATATGCAAAACAGGTTTTTGTTTGTGGATGCCTTTAGCGGGGTATCCACAATGAGCCGCCGAAATTGGAAGACCGTTCAAGCCCGCGATTTACGTGATGCGATGGACTTATGCGTCGACTACGCCCGCGAAAAACACAACCGCTCGGTAGACAGCATTGCCGATCTGATGGGCGTCGCCAGCAAGCACACGCTTTATAAATGGATCGCCGACGCCAACATGCCGGCGGTCCGAATCAAATCCTTTGAACACGCCTGCGGCATTGATTTCGTCAGCCGCTGGCTGGTGGTGTCCGGCGGCAAGCTGGTGATCGACATACCGAGAGGTCGCAAGATCGGCCCGACCGACATCCAGACCGTACAGGCCGCCGCCCATGAAGCCATCGGCGCATTAATGCAGTTTTATGTCGACAAGGCCAATACCGAAGACACCTTAGCCGCTATTCAGAATGTCATGGAAAAGTTCGCCTGGCATCGCGGCAATGTCGAGAAATACACGCAGCCCGAGCTGCCATTTGATGAAGAGGAGTAACCGTGACCGAAACCAAGGCCAAGGCAAAATACAAACCCGAACGCGAAACCAAAAGCGCCGCCAAGGTACTCAAGGTGTTAGATGTTTTATTGCGCAATTTTGTCCATGGCTTCACGCCCGGCGAACTTGCCGAGGAAACCAAATATGCGCCCAGCGACATCACGACCTATGTCACGACACTGGTGAACGCCGGCTTTGCAGAGCGCATCCAGGAAACTCAACGTATCCGGGCCAGTCATCGGCTAGCTAAGTCGGCTTTACAGATATTAAATTCAATCGAGTCCGCCGAAGCCCGGCTGGCAGAAACTAAAAAACGCATTATAGGAGCTTGATCATGGCGAGAACAAAAACCATACACGAAGTGGAACAGCACAACATCACTGATGAGGAAGCCAAGGGGTTGCCGGCTACAATCGAGACGACAAATCAATTGGCGGCGGCTGATGCGATGATTATGGATAGCTTTGATGCCATCAAAGCAATTGGACGGATTGAGGCTGCCGCATTTTACGAAACGGTTTCTCAAAAATTAATTGTCGAAACCGCAATCAATATCCGTGAAGGCAAGAAATACAAGGGTTTGCCATTTCAGCGAAATGGAAAAACGGAAACCGTTTCCACTTTTGATCAATTTTGCGAAGTATTTTTAGGTAAAACAGCAAGACGTATGTCCCAGTTGATTGACAACTACAATCTGCTCGGCCCAGAACTATACGAACAAGCTGAACAAATAGGCTTCCGCCAACGCGACTATGCCGCCCTAAAAGCCCTCCCCGAAGACGACCGCCTACTCATCGCCCAAGCCATCGAAGCCGAAAGCCTGGACAACGCCCTTGACCTGATGCAGCAACTCGCCGCCAAACACCAAAACGAAAAAATCAAATTTACAGCGGAACACGAAGAAATCACCAAAACCCTGGCTTCGAAAGACGCGGTGATCGCCAAAAAAGACGAAAAGCTCAACGAACTGGATCAAGAGCTGGAGCGCATACGGATCGAGCGCATTCAAATGGCGCATACCAACTGGCCCGAAGCCTTCCAGGGCTATTACGAGCAATTGACGATCACCCGCAAAAACCTCAAGCATGCAATTGGTTCTCTTGAGGTGATCCGCCAGTCCGCCATGGCGATTGAACCGATGTTCGAAAGCGAAGAATATTCGCTCACCATCGCCCGCGAGCTGCTGGCGACCGAGCTGGTCGGCATCCACAACGAATGTGCTGAAATGCTCACCGCCCTGGGACTGAGCTTCGACAAAACCCTAGGCGCATTCTCCGAAGCCCGGATACAGCTCTTAAATGTATGAACGCCATCGCAGCGGATTGGTTAGCCATGAACAAACCCAATGCAGAAATGATCGAGCTGTTGTTTGGCCTACGCCGCAAGCTCGAATCCGCGCAACACGGCCAGGGCGGCGGCGTGATCGATGAATTCGCCTCGCTGCACGGCAAAAGCAAACAAACCATCTGGCGCTGGCTGGCAACATTCGCCGGCTACCAATCCGGGCGAAAAAAACGCGCCGATGCCGGCACCACCAAATGCCCGGAAGACACTATCGCCTTTATTGCCGCGACAAAATGCGTCTCGGTTCGTGCAAATGGCATCGCTACTAAACCTACCGGAGTCGCAATGAATATCGCCCATGCCAACGGCATCGAAATGCCCATCGGCGCCAGCCAGATCAATCGTATCTTACGCCAGCGCCATATGGATGTGAAAGCCCAAGCCAACGCCCGCAACCATATCCAGATGCGCAGTCTGTTTCCGAATCACGTCCACCAGATCGACCCGTCCCTATGCTTGGTCTATTACCTGGGAAACCGGCAAATGATGATGACCGAGGCCGAATTCAACAAGAACAAACCGGCGGCGGCCAACAAGGTCAAGCTCAAGGTTTGGCGCTACGTGCGCTATGACCATGCCAGCGGCAGTCTGGACGTACGCTACTTCGAAGCCGCCGGCGAAAATCAGCGCTCCCTGTTCGATTTCCTGCTCTATACCTGGGGCGAACAACAGCATCGTCTTTCGCACGGCATACCGCAGATATTGCTATGGGACAAAGGCAGCGCCAACACCAGCCACGCCATTATTCGCATGCTGGATGCCTTGGGCGTCGATCATCGCACCCACGAAACCCATCATGCCTGGGTGAAGGGCGGCGTGGAAAACGGCAACCGCATCGTTGAAATGCACTTTGAAAGCCGCCTACGCGATCAACCGGTCAACTGCGTCAACGAGCTGAACGCCTCGGCTGAAATGTGGGTACGCGATTACAACGCCAACGCCATGACCCATATCGACAGCCGCATCCAGCGCGACAGCGGTGAAAAGCTAATCCGTGATGAGTTGTGGCAAATGATACTGCGCACCCCCGAAGCCCTAATCAAAATGCCGGAACAAAAGGTCTGCTCTTGGTTCCTGACCGGCAAGGACGAAACCCGCCATATCCGCGACAACCGGATTACCTATGTGCATCCGGAAATCGGCAAAAGCCGGACATATGACCTAGCGCAATGGGCCGAATATTACAGCCAGAAAGACCAGGTCAAAGTATCGCCGCTTTTATTGAGCGAAGGCGCAATCCGGGTAGAGATTGAGCAACTGGGCAAGGACAACCTCATCGTCCAAGTCGCACCCATCACCAACTTCGACGCCTTTGGCCGCAAAGCCGATTCGCCGGTAATCGGCCAGGAATACCATAGCGCCAAGCACACCGTCGCCCAAAACGCCGCCAAACAAATCGCCCATACCGCCTACGGCGACGTCACACTGGAAGAAGCCGAAGAGCTGCTCCGCAAGAACGTCCGGCCGTTCCAGCACATGAATGACGGCAAGGGCATCGTTGCCCATAGCCACCTGGGTAAAACCGAACTCCCCAGCCGCTTGCTGCCGGCCGGTGCCGAACTGGAAACGGCGGCGATCAGCGCCGCGCGCGGTACGAATGTCGAGCTGCAGCGTATGACGCAAGTCGCGATGGCGAAATATTTACAAGGCCGATTAGGCGCGGCTTGGGATAAATCCCTGCTCGCCGATCTGCAAAGAAGGTTTCCGGACGGCGCAACAACGCCCGAACTGGAAGAAGTGCTGACCGACCTGCAAGCCGGAAGATCGGTGGAGGGCAAGGCCAGATTGAGGGCTGTATAGATGACGACCATGGACCTATTTGGACCGAAGCCACGCCGGCCACCGCAAAAGCTCATGCATGTTGCCGATGTGTATTGCGATATGTGTAGCGAAGAGGTGCAGGTGGTGAAATTCGTATGTAGTCGTTGTGATTATGCAACGGACTGGGTCGAAATTAGCACGGTGACTGAGGCCAAGAGGGGGATCCCCTGTCCGGTCTGTACAGCCAAAAACGTTAATAACGAGGAAACACAATGTCAAATCGACACAATCTAAAGATCGATCCCGGTTTTACCGACCTGCTCCGCAGCAATCGCATGTGCTGTCAGGTACGGTTGAATGACCGGGATTACCAAGTACACGACCTTCTGGAATTGCACGAAACCGAGCATAGCGCCGCCGACATGCTCCAAGGAAAACCGCTCAAATACACCGGTCGCATCACTCAATGTTACGTGCTGCATGTGCTGACCGGCAAGCAGTTTGGTTTGTATGACGGCTATGCGGCGCTGTCTATCGTGTTTACGGCGATAGGGGATAAGCAACCATGAAAGCCATCCTTATCATCGAAGACATGCCCGACAAACCCGGCAGCATCGCAATCAACGTGATGCGCGTCATGACAGAAGCGGAGGTGAGCGCCGACACCGGCAAATACGACACGCTAGCCAGTAAATATCTGTTGGTTCTGGAAGGCGATTTAGGCGCGTTGGTGCGCGATGGCCGCAATCTGGCCGCCGGCATCAAAGCTCAACAAGCGCAGGCATCAAAACGGGAGCCGGAAAAATGCTTGCACTAAAAGCGGTGTTGCAGAATGCCGGCATTTCTCAGGCAGGGCTGGCAAGAGATTGCGAAGTCAGCCCGGCCACCATAGCCGAAATTGTCAACCATGGCCGCTGGCCGAAGAACCCGACGCAATATTACTTGCAATCGGTGATTTGCTTGAAGCTGTCTGCCAATGCCGTGCAATTCGACAAACAAACGCTGTTTAAACCCATCTCGACTGCGTCAACAGCCGAGACGGATAAACAAGAACTGACTCATGAGGTCATTGATATGTTACTACGAAAACACACCCTATCGCTAGAAGCAAAAAAGGCTTTCGGCCTATTCCGCGACCCGTTTAGCGACGATCTGAACGATGCCGAAGACGTATTCGCAGGCAGCCCCAACATCTGCAACGTCCGCGAGCATCTTTGGCAGACGGCCAAGAGCGGCGGCTTCATCGCCATCCACGGCGAATCCGGTTCCGGCAAAACCACCTTGCGCCTAGACTTGCTGGACCGCATCCGCCGCGAAGATGCGCCGATCATTATCATCGAACCCTACGTGCTGGGGATGGAAGACAACGACGTGAAAGGCAAAACCCTGAAGTCGGCCTCAATTATCGACGCCATCATCCGCAAAGTCGCACCGAACGAAAAACCGTTCAGCTCAATGGAGGCCAAAAGCCGCCAATTGCACCGAATTTTGCAAGATAGCCGCCGATCCGGTTACACCCACTGCGTCATCATCGAAGAGGCCCACGCCTTATCGACGCCAACGCTAAAGCACCTCAAGCGCTTCATGGAGCTGCAGGACGGCTTCAAAAAGCTGCTCAGCATCGTTTTAATCGGCCAGTCCGAGCTAAAAACCAAGCTGAACGCCCATTCGCCCGAGATTCGTGAGGTAGTGCAGCGCTGTGAACTCATCGAATTGCCGCCGCTGGACGCTTTTTTAGAATCCTATCTGCGCTTCAAATTCGCCCGGGTCGGCAGCGATATCGCCAATGTCCTTGCGCCCGACGCCTGCGACGGCGTCAGAGGCCGCCTGATCTTTGCCAAATCAGCAAAAGGCGCACACGACACGGTGTCGTTGATGTACCCCTTGATGGTCAACAACCTGATCACCACTGCCATGAATCAAGCCGCTCTGCTCGGCTTCGACAAGGTAAGCCGCGATCTAATTCTCGAAGCTTAGGAGGCGTGATGTCCGAACAACCCGAAAAACTGCAAGTCCACAAATGCGTTGACTGGGCCACTTATGCCCAAGCCAAGCTGAACAACCTGCTGAAATACGCCGGCGAATGCGAAAAGGAAATCAAAACCCTTCGTTCCGACGTGCATGACGGCTGGTACGCCGCCGGCATCTTGCTGATCGTGTTGGGTGTCGTTCTATATCAATGGCTGGTAGTGGGAGCGGCATCATGTTCGATACCCCATTAACAAATCGTATCCAACGTGGCCTAGATCAACGTCGCGGCCCGATCTTCCGCAATCGCTTTATCGTGCCGGTACAAAAATTCGCCGGCCAAGGCAAAACCCGTAAATTTTTAACATACAAGGAACAAATATGAGCATCCCCAACGGTTATAAACAAAACTCTGTCGGTCACTTGGTGCCGATCGACAAAATCGGCGAATTAGAGCTGATGAAAGACGAGCTGGTCACCGGCATTATTCACCAAGCCCTGAATTTGCAGGGCATGATGATGGCGGTTAAAACGCAGTCATTAGCCGATATCGCCGCCTTTATGACGCTGGCCGCAGAAAAATATGACACCACTCTGGGCGGTGAAAAAGGAAACTTGCAACTGCTCAGCTTCGACGGCAAATACAAAATCATTATTGCCATCGACGATAACCAAACATTTGATGAAAAGCTGACAATCGCCAAGAAACTCATCGACGAATGCATTTTGGATTGGACATCAGACAGCAATGCCAACGTGCAAGCCATCATCCAGGACGCATTCCAGGTCGACAAGCAAGGCAATCTCAACAAATCCCGGATTTTCGGACTTTTACGCCTAAAAAACATCAACGATCCGAAATGGCGGCAGGCGATGGAAGCGCTGAAAGACAGCATCCAGGTTGTCAGCTCCAAGCGCTATATGCGTTTGTATGAAAGGGTTGGCGACGAAGGCAAATATCAACAAATTAGCCTGGATATTGCCGGCCTAGTCTGCGATGTGGAGCAATCGAATTCATCAACTGGGGACAAATTATGAATTTGTCATGCGATACATGCGGCGGTACCGGCGAATGCGCTATGTGCAGTGGATGTGGCATTGATATTGATTCCGGCGAATCTTGCGATACGTGTTTCGGTTCTGGTGAATGTCCTGATTGCGATGGATCGGGTGAATCCTTCAGTGAAGATGACTGACTTACAACAGCGCCAACAAGCCGATCTGGAGCGCCGCAAAAAGTTGGTGCAAAAAGTCCAAATCGCGAAAAAGCAATTGGCGATGGATGATGATAGCTATCGGGCGATGCTGAAAGATGTCACCGGCTTTACATCATCCACCCGGTTGCAGGTATGGGAACTGGAAAACGTTTTGAAGCGCATGCGAAAGCTGGGCTTCAAGGACAAAATCCCCAACCAGGCCGGTTCGCGCCCATTGGCCGACGATGATCAGTCCAAAATGATTCGAGCGCTTTGGCTTGAACTGCATACAGCCGGAAAAGTCCGCGATCCCAGTGAAAGCGCCTTGGTCAATTGGGCGCGCGGCCAATTCAAAACCACGCAGGGCATCGAAGCCCTGCAATGGTTCAACGTTTATCAGCGCCGGCGGCTAATCGAGCAGCTTAAAAGGTGGTTAGCAAGAAAATGATCACTGCTGCAGACATCATGAATGATCTGGAAACCTATATATATAAGGAGGTATGCGCTACCTACGGTGAAAAAAAAGCCGTGGCTAGCGCTAAGGCATTATTTGATTGCCTGTGGCTGAATTTTCGGAAAGGCCTGATGTATATTCCTTCGTCGTATCGGGCGTCACTGACCGAGCGAAACGAGCTGATTTGGTCTGATTTTACAGGCAACAATCACCATGAATTGGCGATCAAATATCGTATTACCTTGCCTCAAATTTACACCATCATCAATAAAATGCGCGACGCTCATCTGCGCAAAAATCAAGCTGACCTATTCCCGCTTCCTGATTCTGATTCCGAATCAAGCAAGCCGATCACTTTGTATGTGATCGAGGAATATCTACCTGCCGAACTCATCAAATGCGGTCTATCCGAGTTTGATGCCCAATCCGTCGCGCAAAAAATATCAGTCTACTTGTGTCAAAAATTCCCTGGCGTGTCGATCTGCATTTCCGATGTTCTGCGTAACTCCCGCGCTCAAAATTCACAACTTGAGCTTTTTTGATATACACAAAACATTTGTAAATCGATTTTAAAAAAACGAAAATCCTTCCCGTTAAAAATCGATTTATCCCATAAAATCCCGTTCATTTATCTCACCCCTGTTCATCAAACGTTACG
>Ga0265327_10002726_pt1 | contig 18038 bp, 9 predicted proteins | sample 41621metaG_FD_202089 | JGI IMG/M metagenome (GOLD analysis project Ga0265327, IMG submission 202089) | Rhizosphere microbial communities from Carex aquatilis grown in University of Washington, Seatle, WA, United States - 4-16-21 metaG | ecosystem: Host-associated > Plants > Roots > Rhizosphere >... | reverse complement strand
CTTAATTATTGTGCTCGACAATGTCCGCAGCAATCATAATATTGGCTCGGTATTTCGCACGGCTGATGCTTTTCTGGTCGAAGCAGTTTATTTGTGTGGCATTTCGAGTACGCCGCCCAATAACGAAATCCGCAAAACAGCGTTGGGCGCTGAAGAATCTGTCAACTGGAAGTATTTCGAGAACACTGTCGATGCTATTGCAGAATTAAAAACGCTGGATTATAAAATTCTGGCTTTAGAGCAAGTCGAAAACAGCATTTCTTTAATAGATTTTAAAGCACAACAAAACGATAAATATGCTTTAATCTTCGGACACGAAGTAAAAGGCGTTTCTCAGGACGTATTAAATAATTGCGATGCGTCGATTGAAATTCCGCAATTTGGCACGAAACATTCTTTTAATATTTCTATCAGTGTCGGAATTGTTTTGTGGGAATTTTTCCGCAAGCTAAAAACCTGACGTGGTTTCATCTTTGCGGACATCGTAACGTTTAAATTTTTTAAAAAACAACCAAATATATGTCTTTTTGTCATGTTTTGTGGTGTAAAACCGTAAAATAGATATCTACATGGCACATCCGCAAGTGCGGATGCGTAATTGGTATATCTAAACAGCGTATCCGCCAATGTAAAATCAACTATTTGGAATCTAAATTATGTATTCGCACTTGTAATTTTGATAAATATATATCTAAATTGCATATTTGCACATTGCAAATGTGTAATTTAGATATATAATTGGCTTATTCGGCAATGGAAAGCATGACAAAATGTCTCTTATTTGGTCATCCGCCGGTGCGAATGAACATATAGGATATATAAAATAGGCATTTGCACGGTGCGAATGTGCTGTTTATATTTCTCAACGAGTCATTTGCAAGTGCGAATGTGCTGTTTATATTTCTCAACGAGTCATTTGCAAGTGCGAATGTGCTGTTTATATTTCTCAACGAGTCATTTGCACAATGCGAATATGCTATTTATATTTATCAACGAGTCATTTGCAGTGTGCGAAAGTATTGATGAGATTTAGGTATGCATCAAATTTTGCCTGTTATTACAAAAAACAATATATTTGCAAGTCTAACATTCTTGATGCAAATTTTAAAATAAATGGAAGCTCAAATGAATTTATAGCTACCGGTAAAACAGGCAAAGATATTTTCGACGAAGGCAAAAAACAGCCTTTAACGAGCCTGTCTCAAAACTAAGTTTTTCACCGCAAAGACGCTAAGACGCAAAGACTTTGTGTTGTCAATTTAAGACTTTGTGTCTTTGCACCTTTGCGGTAAAATTGGCTCTGAGACGGCCTCTTTAACGAAAGGGGAGATAAACCGTCCGCCCTTTCCAAAATAAATAATATTAGAAAATGAAAAAAATCAATTCAAAAAGAGCAATTTGCCTGTTTATTATATTATTTTTAGTTACAGTCATTTGTTTTTCATACAATCATGCTAATTCAAGTCAATTTGAGAAAAAGCCAAAACCCAAAAGGATGAGCGCAGGAGCATTTGCCTTGATTAAAAAAGCATTTGAAGGAATTGATTCAACAAAACTTATAGATTATCATGTTCATGTAGTTGGAACCGGAACAGGAAATACAGGTAATTTTGTCAATAAAAAAATGTTGTCGGATAAATATCCGGCAAAGCACGAAAAATTTAAAATCTATCTAAATGCTGCACGAGTAAAGAATATTGATAAAGTTGACCAGCAATATATAGAACAACTCATTCGACTAATAAAAAAGACACCACATCATGGCAAATATTCATTGCTGGCTTTTGACAAAAATTATAACTACGATGGAACTGAAAATTTGAATAAAACCGAATTTTATGTTTCGAACGAATATGTTTTTTCTCTTGCAAAAAAATATCCTGATTATTTTATTCCTGTTATTTCAGTCCATCCATATCGGCGCGATGCTATTACAGAACTTACAAAATATGCTTTACAAGGAGGAAAAATTGTCAAATGGCTACCAAACGCAATGGGTATTGATCCTTCAGATAAAAAATGCGACGAGTTCTATAAAAAAATGAAAGAGTTCAAACTTGTGCTACTTTCTCATGCCGGCTATGAACAGGCTGTTGATGCAAAAGACGACCAACGTTTTGGGAATCCTTTATTACTCAGAAAACCATTAGATATGGGAGTAAAAGTAATTATTGCACATTGCGCCAGTTTAGGTAAATCTGTTGATCTTGACGATCCTCAAAAAAAATTGGTTAATAATTTTACACTTTTTATCAGAATGATGGACAATCAGAAATATAAAGGATTATTGTTTGCCGATATTTCGGCTCTGACTCAATTCAATCGTTCTGGTAAGCCATTGAAAACAATTCTTGGTCGAAGTGAACTCCATTCGAGATTAGTGAATGGTAGCGATTATCCTTTACCGGCTGTTAATTTGGTTATTCACTTAAACAGCTTGGTAGAGTCTGGCTATATTACAAACAAAGAAAGTATTTATTTGAGAGAAATTTTTACTTATAATCCATTGCTTTTCGATTTTGTTTTGAAACGGACCTTAAAAGAACCCAAAACAAAAAAGCACTTATCTCCTTCGATTTTTATGCGCAATACTGATTTGGAATATAAATAAAATGCAAACACCCGTTCGGTGAAGTCTGTTTTTTTGCTTTCGTCGAATGTATCAATGCAATTATAAGTATGTGAACATAATTTTTATGGTATTCAGTTCGGTTCAATAAACTATTTTATACCGCTTTGCGAATTGTCCATTATTCATTATCAATTGTCCATTCACTTATCTGCCCAATAAAAGCCGAACGGATTTTAAACGCTTCCATGTCCTGCGGACGATGGAAGGTTATGCGCGGTAAACCTTCCATCGTCCGCAGGACATGGAAGCGTTTAATTTAGAAACAAGTCGGCGTTTTACCTTAAACCAATTTCTTAACAAATAAACATGAACTTGTGAAAAATTTAAAATTATTTTAAATTTTATCAATTATGTTTTAATATTGTCGTCATAGAAATTTTTATTGATATTTAATAATGAAAGAAAACGAGATTAATATGGTACCGAAGCATCTTGAGTATGACGCTTGTGGTATCGGATTTGTCGCACATCTCAAAGGCAATAAAACGCACAAAGTTGTTGACGATGCTATAACGATGCTCGAAAACATGCAGCATCGCGGCGGTACAGGTTACGAACCCAATACCGGCGACGGCGCAGGTATATTGTTGCAAGTTCCGCACGAATTTTGCGCTGAAGAATGTAAACGGCTGGGACTGACACTTCCCGATTTTGGCGGATACGGAACCGGTTTAATATTTTTTCCACAGGACATTGAACACCGTAAAAAAGTAAAACAAGCATTTGCTGCGCTTTGTGAGAAATTTGGCTTCGATTTAATTGGTTTTAGAAAAGTACCAACAATAAATACAGCGCTTGGCGACATTGCCAAAGCGTTAGAGCCGTGCATCGAGCAGGTTTTTGTAAAAGAAAATTCTTATTTACATGACCTTGGTACTTTCGAAAGACGTTTGTTCGTTTTAAGACGGTATTCAAATCCATATATCCGCAAAACAATTCCCGAAGCTGGCAGTTATTTTTATATCAATTCCTTGTCATATAAAACCATTGTTTACAAAGGACAATTAAATGCCGACCAGTTGCGCGGCTATTATCCCGATTTGAGCGATAGCCATTTCAAATCGGCTTTGGCAATGGTACATTCACGTTTTTCGACAAACACATTTCCAAACTGGAAACTCGCACAACCATTTCGTTTTATTGCACACAACGGCGAAATCAATACCATTCGCGGAAACATCAACTGGATGAAGTCTTACGAAAGTCTATTCCGTTCGTCGTTGTTTACAAAAGAAGAAATCGAAAACATTTTGCCTTTGCTCGACGAAAATCAATCCGACTCGTCGAATTTAGACAAAGTTGTAGAATTGCTTTTACTGGGCGGGCGCTCGTTGCCACACGTAATGATGATGCTGATACCGGAAGCTTGGGAAAATGACAACGAAATGCAAGACCCTAAAAAAGCATTTTACGAATATCATTCAAGTTTAATGGAGCCTTGGGACGGTCCCGCGTCGATTTGTTTTACCGACGGCAAAATGATTGGCGCTTGTCTTGACCGCAATGGTTTACGTCCGTCGCGCTATTGCATTACCGACGACGATTTTATCATCATGTCATCCGAAACAGGTGCGTTACCCGTTGACCCGACAAAAGTTGTTGTAAAAGGACGTCTCGAACCCGGCAAAATTTTTATTGCTGACCTTGAGCAAGGACGCATTATTAGCGACGAAGAACTGAAAAAAGAAATCTGTTCGCGCAAACCTTACCGCGAGTGGTTGACGCAAAACAGCGTAGCCATTGAAGATTTGCCCGATCCGACACATCTTATTTATGAACCAAATCCCGAAACGCTTTTGCAACGTCAACAGGCTTTCGGGTTCAGTTACGAAGATTTGAAAGTCATTCTTTCGCCAATGATGACCACCGGGCACGAACCAATTGGCTCTATGGGACACGACTCACCAATTGCAATACTTTCAAAGCAAAGTCATCATCTGACAAATTATTTTAAACAACAATTTGCGCAAGTCAGCAATCCTCCAATGGATTCAATCCGTGAGAGAAATGTGATGGCGTTGTTTTCGAGTGTCGGCAAGACCTTGGATATACTAAGCGAAAAACCGACGCACTGTATTTTGATTGAATTTAAACAACCGGTGCTTACGAATCAATATCTGGAAAGAATCAGAAGCGTGATGCACCCAAATTTCCGCACAAAAGTTATTGACACTATTTTTCCTGCTAACTCCGAACCCGGAACGTTGGAAATTGCATTAAATAAAATCTGTCAGGATGCTGAGGCAGCCATTCGTTTTGGTAGTTACAATATATTAATTTTCTCCGACCGCAAAGCAAACAAAGACTTTGCACCAATTCCGTCGATTCTTGTAATGGGCGCTATTCAGCAACATCTTATCGACAATGGAATGCGCGTTCGTTGCGGTATCATTATCGAAGCCGGCGACGTCCGCGAAGTACACCATTTTGCAACACTGATTGGTTACGGCGCCAATGCCATCAATCCGTATATGGCTTTCGAATCGATAACCGCGTTAAGAAAAAATAATTTAATTGACGACAAAATAACTGACGAACAAGCAATCAAAAACTACATCAATGCCATTGACGAAGGACTGCTGAAAGTTTTTGCCAAAATGGGAATCTCAACTTTACGCTCGTATCACGGTTCGCAGATATTCGAAATTGTCGGGCTTTCGTCGAAAGTCGTAAAAAAATGTTTTACCGGAACCGTTTCGCGGATTGAAGGGTTGGATTTTAACGGAATTGCAAAAGAAGTCTTAATTCGTCAGCGATTAGCTTATGAACAAAAACCGACAGAAATAAATCGCTTATTGGTTGGCGGACTTTATTCTTGGAAACGCAAAGGCGAAACACATTTGTTATCACCCGACACTGTTTCGTTGTTGCAACAGGCTGTCAGAAATTCGGATTATAAAACATATAAAAAATATACCGAAAAAATAAACAATCAGCGCGACCACTTATTTACTTTGCGTGGTTTGCTGGAATTTAAAGATAGAAAACCGATTTTACTTGAAGAAGTCGAACCGGTCGAAAAAATATTCCGGCGTTTTGCAACCGGTGCAATGTCGTTTGGTTCTATTTCTTACGAAGCGCACTCGACAATCGCTGTGGCTATGAATCGCATCGGCGGTAAAAGCAATTCGGGCGAAGGCGGCGAAGACGAAGCGCGTTTTGATCGTAAACCAAACGGCGACTGGGAACGGTCGGCAATTAAACAAGTTGCATCAGGTCGATTTGGTGTAAGCATTCATTATCTTGCCAATGCCGACGAATTGCAAATAAAAATTGCCCAAGGCGCAAAACCCGGCGAAGGTGGACAGTTACCCGGATACAAAGTTGATGAATGGATTGCGCGTGTTAGAAACAGCACGCCGGGCGTGGGACTTATTTCGCCACCGCCGCACCATGACATTTATTCTATCGAAGATTTAAAGCAACTTATTTTCGATTTGCGCAATGCCAATCCAAAAGCGCGTATAAGCGTTAAATTGGTTTCAGAATATGGTGTTGGCACAATTGCAGCCGGTGTTGCCAAAGCTCATGCCGATGCAATTTTGGTTTCAGGTTTTGACGGCGGTACTGGAGCATCTCCTGTAAGTTCAATACGTCATGCCGGATTGCCTTGGGAAATGGGAATTTCTGAAGCGCATCAAACATTGGTCGCAAATAATTTAAGAAGTCGCGTTGTCTTGCAAGCCGACGGTCAGTTGCGCACCGGACGCGACATTGCGATAGCGGCACTTCTTGGAGCAGAAGAATGGGGCGTTGCAACCGGTGCATTAATTTCTTTGGGTTGTATTATGATGCGCAAATGTCATAGTAACACTTGTCCGGTTGGTGTTGCAACACAAGACGTAAATCTGCGTAAAAAATTCTCTGGTAAGCCAGAACACGTCATTAACTTTGTACGTTTCCTTGCCGAAGATTTACGCGAAGTAATGGCTCAACTTGGTTTTCATACCGTTGATGAAATGATTGGTCAGGCAGATGTTTTGAAAGTACGTGAAAATATTGGTAATTGGAAAGCTGCAAGTTTAAATCTTGCGCCAATCATTTCGAAATATCCTGCTGCGCACAACGTTGGTTTGTACAAACAAATTGATCAGGAAAAAGAATTAGGAGACGTTCTTGATGTTACATTAATTGAAATTTCGAAAGACGCAATTGAAAGCGGAACAAAAGTAAAAGGCGAATTTAACATCAGAAATGTCAACCGTGCAACCGGTACCATGCTTTCGTATCATATTGCAAAAAAATATGGTAAAAATGGTTTGCCCGACGATACCATTCATATTAAATTAAATGGTTCTGCCGGACAAAGTTTTGGCGCGTTTGGTGCAAATGGTATGACACTCGAACTGGAAGGCGACGCCAACGATTATTTCGGCAAAGGACTTTCGGGCGCCAGAATAATTGTTTATCCAGACAAACGCGCAAAGTTTATTCCAAGCGAAAATGCACTTATTGGCAACGTCGCTTTTTATGGCGGCATTAAAGGCGAAGCATATATTCGCGGTATGGCAGGTCAACGTTATTGCGTCCGAAATTCCGGCGTAACAACGGTTGTCGAAGGCGTTGGCGCGCACTGTTGCGAATATATGACCGGTGGCATTGCTGTTATACTTGGCATTACCGGCAAAAATTTTGCTGCCGGAATGTCTGGTGGAATTGCGTATGTTAACGATATTGACGGAAATTTTGAAAGTCGATGCAATATGGGAACAATTCTTTTGGAACAATTGGAAGACAGCGATAAAGTCAAACTAAAAGAATTAATTACGAATCATTTAAATTACACGGGCAGCGACGTTGCACAAAATATGCTTGCCGACTGGGACAATGCAGTTAAGAAATTTGTGAAAGTTATGCCAATAGATTATAAAGCAGCGCTAAAAAAATTATTAATTGTTAATGGTTAATTGTTAATGACCAATCTAACAATTAACAATTGACAATTAACCATTAACAATTAAATAAAATGGGAAAGACAACAGGTTTTTTAGAATATAACAGAGAAACGCCATTACCAAAAGAGGCGAAAGAAAGAATAAAAGATTACAAAGAGTTTTATCTGAAACTCAACGAAGAAAAACTCAATCAGCAGGCTGCGCGGTGCATGGACTGTGGCATTCCATTTTGTCATCATGGCTGTCCGCTGGGAAACAATATTCCGGACTTTAACGACAAAGTTTATACGCAAGATTGGTTGGGCGCTTATGAAATGCTGACGTCAACCAATAATTTTCCAGAGTTTACAGGACGCATTTGTCCGGCGCCGTGCGAAGTGTCATGTGTGCTTGCTTTGGATGAAGCTCCCACAGCAATTGAGTTTATTGAAAAGTCGATTGTTGAAAAAGCGTTTGAGCTTGGTTTGGTAAAAGCACAACCACCGCAATTCCGAACCGGTAAACGTGTTGCCGTCATTGGTTCTGGTCCGGCAGGATTGGCTGCCGCAGATCAGCTTAATAAAGCAGGACATTGGGTAATTGTTTTTGAGCGAGCTGACCAGATTGGCGGATTGTTGCGTTACGGAATTCCTGACTTCAAAGTGGAAAAATATATTATCGACCGTCGCGTAAATCTTATGAAAGAAGAAGGCGTCGCATTTAAAACCAATGCGTATATTGGGATTGACATTCCAGCACAACAATTAGCCAGCGATTTTGATGCAGTTGTTTTGTGTGGAGGTTCGACCATTCCGCGCGATTTACCAATACATGGCAGAGATTTTAAAGGCGTACATTATGCAATGGATTTTCTGACACGTCAAAACCGAATTATTGCAGGTTTACCGGCAGGCGATGAAGCGTTGACAGCCAAAGATAAAAACGTTGTGGTTATTGGTGGTGGCGATACAGGCGCAGACTGCGTCGGTACGTCGAATCGTCAAGGCGCAAAATCCATTACGCAAATTGAGTTACTCGAAAAGCCACCGTTGACAAGAACAAAAGACAATCCATGGCCCAACTGGTCGAATATTTTGCGCACGTCATCATCGCATGTTGAAGGTTGCGATAGAATGTGGTCAGCCGTTACAAAAGAATTTATTGGTGACGAAAAAGGCAACCTGACTGGAATCAGAATCGCTGATATTAAATGGGTGAAAAGACCGAACGAACCGGATACTTTTGTCGAAATAAAAGATACCGAAAGAATTATACCTTGCGAACTTGCTTTGCTGGCAATTGGTTTTATGCATCCGCAACGCGCCGGATTGCTGCACGATTTAGCTGTCAATTTAGATAAACGTGGTAATATTGTAGCCCCCAAATACAAAACGAATATACATAAAGTTTTTACAGCCGGCGATATGCACCGTGGACAATCGTTGGTTGTCTGGGCGATTTCCGAAGGTCGTGAAGCTGCGCGCGAAGTTGATAAATTTCTGATGGGACATTCTTTTCTGGAATCAAAAGATAGTTCATTGGTTGATGTTGTTTAAAATGATAAAGATAACCGGCTATATTATATTTTCTATTTCGATGCTTATTTGGGCGTTGATATTTACTATTCCATTTCTTGGCTATTCCAAAATACAAATTGCAGGAATAATGACCGGTTTAATTATTGCCGGTGAAATAACTTTTTATCTGAGTATATTTCTGTTAGGCAAAACTTTTTACGAAAAATTTAAAACAAAATTGAAATTCTGGAAGACGAAGGAAGTTAAATCAAAATAAAAGGAACGCGTTATCCGCGTTCCTTCAATCTTATTGACAGAATTATTTTTTTGAATCATCTAATTCTTTTTTCATATCGTCGAGTTTTTCGTCGTCTTTACCGTCGCCTTTTTCGAAGTCGTGTTTCGGTCTGTTAACCAACGTTAGACCATCTGCGCGCATCACCCATAATTTTTCGAGCATATCGCCATCCCAGTATTCGTCACTGTTTTTAATATCATAAATGTTGTTACGAATATTGTCTTTCATGTACAAGAATTTTCCGACAGGTACTTTTATAATAATATCAAGTTCCTGAATTCTCCATCGTTGATTTTCCGGCAAGTGGAAAAACCTATCAAAGGTAATGAGCGAATCTGTTTGTTTATAATTATATAAAATATTTTTCGCAAAACGGACAGCCTCGTTTTTATCTTCGCCGCGCGAACGTCGTTTTAAAACCATTTCGAACTGATTGCTTTTACTTTTTTCAATAGTAATGCGTGGCGTCGCAAAGACAACATCTTTGCCATTAATATTTTCGATTTGTAAATTGTCAAAATCTACTTTTAAATCGCGGTTGTCAATATTGTCATCGCTTTCTGGTTTGGTCGTTCCGTCAATATAAAGTGTATCAGTTTTAAAACTTTTTAATTCAACGGTTTCGTTATTACTTCCCTGAACTGAATAGTTTCGTGCTTCGTTAGCAGCAACAAAAATCAAAAGGATCAACGCAATTATCCAAATTGAAAATGCCGAATAACCTATAAATCGGTCGTTGGTTTTAAATTTAAAAATAAGTTTTAAACCTGCATAAATCAACCCGATAACAGGCAAAAGAATCAATAAGAATAATGCAATGCTGCCAATTGTAACCGTTGACGAACTAACAAAATTGTGGAGTATATATGGAATTGAAAAAACGTGGTCGTGAAAATTATCAGGTCCAAACGACATTGTGTGAAAAAAGTAACCACCAATGAGAGCAATTAACAAACCAATGCCGGTAAAAATAACTACAATTGCAAAAAATATGACAAACAACCGCACAATAAAACTACCCGAAACAACCATTAAGTGCATAAACCGGTCGAAAGTATTTTGCGTATCTTCGCTTTTGCGGTAGCTGTCAAAATTATCTTTTACAGTATTATATTCTTCTTTTACGGTGCGTTTTATATTCGACACCGTTACGCGCTCCCCCCGCATTTCGAGTTTTTGGGCAGACGTACGTGCCGGTGGAACTGCGAATAACATAACCAGATAAACAAACACATTACCCGGACCAATTACAAAAAATGCGAATACAAAAATTAAACGTACAATTACCGGATCGATATTAAAATAGTTTGCCATACCACTGCAAACACCACCAAGAACGCGGTGATCAGTATCGCGGTACATGCGTCGGTTTTTTCTGCGTTCCGATTTTGGAATCGATGCAGTAACTTCTTCAGCTTCGTCATCTGCTGTAAGATAATCTTCAGGTTTGCCCATCACGTTAATTACGGCATTAACATCTTCAACATTGATGACTTGTTTGGTTTCAGTCAATTTTTCCTGAAACAACTCGGCAACGCGCGATTCAATGTCGCTCATTATTTCTTTACCTTCTTCGTCATTTGTGAAGCGGCTTTTTATCAAATCAAGATAATCTTCGAGTCTTTCGAAAGCGTCTTCGTCGATAGTGAATACAAAGCCGCTGATATTTACTTTTAATGCTTTTTTCATTGTTATATATTTTTTAAAATTCTAAATGTTAAATGTTCAATGTTAATTGTTTTCTCTAATTAATTTGACAGCTTGCACAAGTTCTGCCCAAGCGACATCTAATTCTTTTAGAAAATTGGTTCCATCTGGAGCAATCTGATAATATTTGCGAGGCGGACCTTGCAGCGATTCTTCCCAACGATAGGTCAGCAGACCTGCGTTTTTTTGGCGTGTCAGCAATGGATACAGCGTACCTTCAACGACAATTAATTCCGATTCTTTTAACTTTTTAATAATGTCCGAAGGATAAGCGTCTCCTTTCGAAAGGATTGAAAGAATGCAGTATTCCAGCACTCCCTTCCGCATTTGAGCTTTTGCATTTTCTGTGTTCATAATTTTAAAATTAATAATTTGATTGATGTTTGTTTATTTGATTGTCGATAAAATATTTTGACCGTCGATTGTAAGAATAAATTCTTTAACCGGTTGATCATTTTCAGTTTTATTCCAGTTGTAGCAAAGCAAATTCCAGTTACTAAGTTTACTAAGCGTCGGATAAAATTTCGAATTGTCGATTGTTGTTGTTTTTTCAATTTTAGAAAGTAGTTCGTTAACGTAAGCGCTACCTTCGGCAAGCATACTTAGAATGGTATATTCCATCGTATTCTTTTCTATTTGGTATGACATTGATGTTCTCATTTTATAATTCTAAATAAAAATTACTACTATCTTTAACATTGAATAATCTTATGCAAAGATATGAAATTAATTTAGTATTATGCAAGACATAGTAGTATGTTTTTTATCATATTTATCAAAATATTTTCTTTTGTCTTGATATTGTGCCGATTAATTTTTCATTTTTTTTATACCGGATATTTTTTGATATTTTTGACTCCACAAATTTTTATTTATAATGATTGAAGAAATAGAAGACATAGAACAACAAGACGAGCAGGAATTATTTGAACATTATCGGTTTAATGTTGACAAAGGACAAACAATGTTGCGCGTTGACCGTTTTCTGAACGACCGCATAACAAATGTTTCGCGCACCAAAATACACGACGCATGCGAAGCCGGGAATATTTTGGCAAACGGAAAACCGGTAAAGTCGAGCTACAAAGTAAAGCCCAACGATTTGATAACAGTTGTTCTGCCGCATCCACCGCGCGAAATAGAATTAATACCAGAAAATATACCACTAAATATTGTTTATGAAGATAACGATCTGCTGGTTGTTAACAAACAACCCGGCATGGTCGTGCATCCAAGTTACGGACATTATACCGGTACATTAATTAATGCACTGATGTATCATTTCAGGGACTTACCGCTTTTCAGTTCCGGCGAATTGCGACCGGGATTGGTGCACAGAATTGATAAAAATACTTCGGGTTTATTATTGATTGCAAAAAATGAATTTGCAATGAACAAATTAGCAAAGCAGTTTTTCGACCGGACAATTGACCGCAGATATCAGGCATTGGTTTGGGGAAATTTTCCTGAAAAAGAAGGAACAATAACCGGTAATGTTGGACGCAATCCGCGCGATAGAAAAGTAATGTTTGTTTTTTCTGACGGCTCGGAAGGAAAACCTGCAATTACACATTATAAAGTGTTGGAAGATTTTAATTATGTAACATTAGTTGAATGTAAACTGGAAACCGGAAGAACGCATCAGATTCGTATTCACCTTAAATACGCCGGTCATCCGCTTTTTAATGACGAAGAATATGGTGGCAACCAAATATTAAAAGGAACAACTTTTACAAAATACAAACAATTTGTGAATAATTGTTTTAAAATATTGCCACGTCAGGCATTGCACGCAAAAACTTTGTCGTTTACGCATCCGGTTAGTGGAAAATGGATGTCGTTCGACAGTGAAATCCCGAACGATATGTTGGAAGTTTTACAAAAATGGCGTGGTTACTTAGTCAGCAGAAAAGAAATAGAATTGGATGTTGATTAAAGAAATAAATGGAATGCGGATTTTAAAATTTAGTAAACCGCATTCCAGCATATTATTCTTCGTAAAACTCTTTTAAAGCGCCAAAGTAACTGGTGTTCCAACCATCAACAAAATCGTTGTACTCGTCATCGGGAATGTTGGTGTGGACAAGTTCCACTGATGTTCCTTTTTTATTTGCTGTCAAAGTAATGGTTACTATTGATTCTGCTTCCTGATCGAAATACCATTGCTGTTTAATCATTTTGTCCTGTACAAATTCAATGTTGCGCCCTTCGATGCTGCCGTCCCAGAGCGAAAATTCGCTGCCGGGTTCGGTTGTCATTTCTGCCGGTTCGCCAGTCCACAGTAATAAAGTATTCGGATTTGTCAACGCCAGATAAATTTCATCTGGTGTTGCCGGAATGGAATATTGTTTTTTAAAGTCTTTCATAATAAAAAGTATAAAGAAGTCAGACATTATTTAAAACGTCTGACTTTTGGTTATTTAACTGTTACATTATCTACTTGTGTTTCTATAATATTTTGTATAGCAACAGGCACATTTGATAAGAAATTAAAACCGGTGCTGTCTTCAATTGCTCGGACGCTTGTTCTGTAAGATGTCCATGGTTGCAAAATAGCTGTTTGTGTATTGGGCATAATAACTGCAATAACGCGTGTTGCCTGTGTAATGCGGCTTAAATCATTTGTTCCGACAGGTAAAACAACCACTATTTTCCAGACACGCGCCGGAATTGTTAATCCATTCCAAACGTTTATGGTATTGGGTGAATTTAATCCGACAGCTCCTTTACCCATTGGTCCACTTATTATATATAATTCGTCGTTACTTCCTGTAACCAAACTTCGGCAGTAGTTTTCGAGGTCTCCCCATGGTCCTGCATTTACTATCTGTATTTGGGGTACCATATTAGTCATTAAAAATGTTGCGTAATTATCAGCCAGTGTCATTGTCCTGTCAGCAGCCGGACACATGTGTCCTCTGCTAAAACCCGAACCGGTGTAAAAATCGGTTGTAACCTGAATAAATCCGTTTGCTGTTAAAGTAGAATTTATAGCAGTATCAGGATAATAACTGGCTTGCCTGCCAAAAGTACCACCAACAAACCATGCTTTATTTAAAAACCAACTTGTCCAATTTGCCGTTAGTTTGGAATTATTAAAAGACGTAACATATTGTGGTTTTACCAATAAATAATTATTGGGCGTTAGTATCGATGAAATTGCATCGCTTGGATTTCCCAGCAGTAAATTATCGCCATCTTTAGCGGTTGGCGGTGGATTCGAAGCAGTGTATTGCGTAATGATTACTGTTTGACTTGCTACGCCGGTTCCGCTTATTGTAACATTTGCAGTTCTGACAACATTGTCTGTGTAAGCCGCGATTGTAGCTGTTATTGCTCCATTATTTGCACCACTGCTTGCTGACAATGTACACCATGCTTGATCACTTGATGCTGTCCACGCAATATTGGATGTAATATAAATTGATTTTGTTGCACCTCCTGTAACAACCGCAATTGCTGACGGTGAAACGACTAAGCTTTTTTGGAAAGCCTGTGTTAGTTTTATTGTTTGGGGCGACGCTTGTAAACCGGTAATCGTAACTGTAACGCTTCTGGCAGTATCGGCTGTATTCGATTGGTATTTCAACCGGATTGTTCCATTTCCTACGCTATCGGCGGGGGTTGGCGTCAACCAAGTTTGATTTGCCGCAACGTGCCAAGTGGTATTCGACGAAATTGTCAATTTAAAAGTTCCAGCATCAGAGGTAACGTTTTGTGGCGTCGTCGGGTTAATTGATAGCGTTACATTCGGTGACGGATTGTCGGTCTTGGTACAAGTTGAAAATAATATTGCTGTCACAAAAAATATGACGAATATTTTAGAACGATTGTATAATTTCATATTTCTTTATTAAAAATTAATTTGTAAAAAAAGACCTTTGAGAAAAAAATCAAAGGTCTTAAAGTTATTTGATTTGTTGAAAAATCTATTGAAGTATTAATTTGGTATTCGCTTTTTCGTTGCCAATAGATATTTCGAGTATGTAAGCGCCTTTATTTAGATGACTTAAATTTAACGAATTAAAATTATTGTCATTCAATACCGAATTGTAAACTTCTTGTCCTAAAATATTTCGAACAATAACATTTACTTTTTTATTGACATTGTTTTGCATTGTGATATTTAGATTGCCATTTGAAGGATTAGGATAAACTTTAAAGGCAACGTTTCCAATCATGCTAATTCCAGTGAAAGTAGTAACTGTAACAACACAATTTGCTGTAAGACTGCCATCGAGTGTTGTAGCGGTAATAGTGGTTGTTCCTGCTGTTAATGTCGTAATTACAGCATTAGTTACAGTTGCAACTGCTGAATTTGATGATGACCAGATAATGTCTTTAATTGTAGCATTTGATGGTAATACAGTGGCTGTGAGTGTTGCTGTACCATTTCCTAAGTATAATGTCAAAGCTGACCTGTCAAGTTTTACACTTGTAACTGGAATTGTTACAGTAACGACACATGTTGCAGTTTTGCCACCGCAGGTTGCTGTAATGGTAGTTGTTCCAACGGCAACCGGCGTTACATTGCCTGATGCGTCAACAGTAGCAACTGCTGTAGCAGATGAAACCCATGCAACTGTTTTAATAGTTGCGTTTGCCGGAGCGATTGTAGGAACGATTGTTCCGGTTGCACCACCAACATTTAAAGTCATTGTAGTAGGAGCTAAAGTAATGCTCGTTACTGCAACATTCGAAACCGTTACTGCGCAAACTGAAGATAAATTTGTACCGTCTGTCGATGTTGCAGTGATGTTAGCTGTTCCTGCTGCGACTGCGGTTATTGCACCGGTTGTAGAATTGACTGTTGCAATTGCTGTGTTTGACGATGTCCAGGTAACTACAGCATTTGTAGCATTTGCAGGTAAAACCGTTGCGGTAACTGAAGTTGAAACTGCGCCAACAAACATAGCCAATGTAGTTGGAGCAACTGTTACACCGGTAACCGGAACAACTACTGTAACGGCACAAGCATTTGATGTTACATTAGAACCATCGGTTGAAGTTGCAGTAATATTAGTTGTTCCAGCCGTTAATGGAGTTACAACACCCGAAGCGTTTACAGTAGCGACGGCTGTATTTGAAGACGACCATGTAATTACTTTGTTGGTTGCATTTGCTGGCGAAACTGTTGCAACTACTGTACTTGTTGCGCCACCTGCATTTAATTTTAATGTTGTTGGTGCAAGTGTTATACTTGCTACCGGCATAGTAACTGTAACAAGGCATGGAACAGTAGTTGAAATTCCACCATCGACAGTTGTTGCGTTAATATTTGCAGTTCCGGCTGTAATACCTGTAACAACGCCACTTGCACTGACAGTCGCAACTGCAGTATTTGACGAAGCCCAAGTTACATTTTTATTGGTTGCGTTCGCAGGTAAAACCGTTGGAGTAATAGTTGCTGTTGCGCCACCAACTTTTAGATTTAAAGTAGTCGGTGAAATGCTTACGCTTGTTGGTGGTACTGTAACGGTTACAACGCACGTTCCAATTTTTGTATTATCGTCATTCGATGTTGCAGTTATAGTTGCTGTTCCTGCTCCAACCGAACTTACTACACCTGTCGAATTTACGGTTGCAATTGTAATATCAGAAGTTGCCCACGTAACAGATTGCTTTGAAGCATTTGTTGGTGCGACGGTTGCTGTTAAAGTTCCGTTTGTGCCACCAACTTTTAATGCCAAGGTTGCCGGAGCAACTGTAACGCTTGATACATTGACGTGAGCTGTAACTGTAACAGCGCAAGTGCTTGAAATTGTTGCATTGTCATCTGAAACGGCTGTAATATTTGCTGTACCAACTGCAACTGCTGTAACAACGCCATTTGCATCGACAGTAGCAACACTTGTATTATCCGAAGACCATATAATAAGCTGATCTGTTGCCCATGAAGGTGTAATTGTAGCCATAAGTGTAGCATTGTCGCCACCAACTGCTATAGAAAGTGTTTGTGGAATTGCAACTGATGATACAGCAGTATAACCGGAAGCATGAACTGTTACAACGCATTGATTCGAAACAAAATTTCCGTCAGCAGTTGTAGCAGTAATATTAACTGTTCCAGATGCTACAGGTGTAACAACACCATTAACATCGACTGAAGCAATTGTTTGATTCGATGAATTCCAAGTTACATTTTGATTGGTTGCGTTGGCTGGTGCAACTGTTGCGGTAAGAGTTGCTGTTGTTCCACCGGCAATTAAATCTAAAGTGGTTGGCAATATTGAAACACTGGTTACTGCAATTGTAATTGTTACTGCACATTTATTTGATGGTAAATTTGTACCATCGTTAGTTATGGCAGTAATATTTACAGAACCGGCAGTGAGAGCTGTAACTTTACCCGTTGCGTCAACGGTTGCGATGTTAATATTATCAGAAGCCCAAGTAACTGTAACATTCGATGTATTGGATGGCAAAACGGTAGCGGTAAGTGTTCCGGTATTTGTGCCATTCAGAATTAAACTTAAAGTTTGAGGAATTGTAACACTTGCAGCAAGTTGAGTAACAGTAACAGCACAAGCCGAAGTAAAGTTACCATCGGTAGTTTTGGCAGTTATATTTGCAGTACCCGCAGCAACTGCTGATACATTACCATTTACGTCAACGGTTGCAACATTTATATTATCCGAAGCCCATGTTACAGCAAGATTTGAAGCATCAGCCGGTGAAACTGTGGCTGATAATGCACCTGTTATAATTGGCGAAGTGCCACCAAGTACCAATACTAATGTTGTAGGAGAAACTGAAACACCAGTTACTGGTTTTGTAACAGTTACAGCGCAAGTTGCAGTTATATTTGAACCGTCGGTTGTTTTGGCTGTAATATTTGCTGTACCTTTACCAACCGGTGTTACAACACCGCTTTGATTAACTGTTGCAACTGCGATATTATCGGACGCCCATAAAAGAGCAGGATTTGCTGCGTTTGAAGGTGTAACAGTAGGCGTAATTGTTCCGGTAACGCCACCAATTTTTAAACTTAATGTAGTTGGAAGTAATGT
>Ga0265327_10002725_pt1 | contig 18043 bp, 12 predicted proteins | sample 41621metaG_FD_202089 | JGI IMG/M metagenome (GOLD analysis project Ga0265327, IMG submission 202089) | Rhizosphere microbial communities from Carex aquatilis grown in University of Washington, Seatle, WA, United States - 4-16-21 metaG | ecosystem: Host-associated > Plants > Roots > Rhizosphere... | reverse complement strand
GATATTATTTATGGAACAGGTAAAAAAATCTTTAAGAATTTAACGCCTAAGCCGATTTTACCAAGTGAAGAAGAAATAAAAACGAATACAAGAGCAAGGAGTGCAAAGTTGAGAGTGGCAGTTAAGTTATAAAAATTACGCGTTAGGGGTTTCGCGTTTTCGAAACCCGAAATAAAAAATAAATAACACGAAATAAATAAAATTGGCAAACAAATTCAGAGATAAGCCGGTTAAGCCTGAACCGATAGAAAACAAACTGACTGCGGAGGAAATCGAGTCGAAGGTAGATCCCGTCATAAAGACGGGACAAAAACCTCGTAAAAAAGGTGTGTTGGCAAAGGGATTGTCTTCGGTATTCAGCGGTACTTTTCTTACAAACGAATCCACACTTAAACATCTTCCTTTTATTTTATTCCTCGCCCTCATCGCTATTTTTTATATAGCAAACGGATATTACGCAGATGATAAAATACGCGAGGTAAATAAAGTTTCTAACCAACTAAAAGAATTACGTTCTGAATATATTTCTACAAAAAGTGAATTAATGTTTGCAAGTAAGCAAAGCGAGGTTGCGAAATCGGCTGAACAATTAGGATTAACGGAACCTGTAGTTCCGCCAATTAAAATAGAAGTAGATAGCATAGAATTATATAAAGGAAATAATTAACTCTTTGGACAATAAAAAAAACATACTTACACGCACGTATCTCACTTACATCTTTATGTGTTTGTTTGCTCTGGGCATTTTGTACCGTATTTGCGTGATTCAATTTGCTGAAGGAGACATGTGGCGCGCCAAAGCAGAAGCTTTTACCACAAAGGTAGAAGACATGGAAGCGGTGCGTGGAAATATTTTTGATGCAAATGGGGCATTGCTCGCTACCTCTTTACCATTTTATGAAATCGCTGTGGATATTAATACTCCGGGTATTACAGATAAAGTGTTTAAAGCTAACCGCGATTCTCTTGCTTTATTAATGAGTGAATTATTTCATGATAAAAGTCCACGTGAATATTTAAAAATTCTAAACAAAGCCCGTAAAGACAATGACCGCTATGTTCTTTTAAAACGGAATGTATCTTATAAAGATCTTCAAACTTTAAAAACGTTCCCTATTTTCAGAAAAGGGAAACGCGGTGGTTTAGTGACTTTACAAACCAACCGTCGTGAGCGTCCATTTCAAATGTTAGCTGGCAGAACTATTGGTATGTCGCGTTTGGGTATTAAACCAGTTGGTCTCGAAGGCGCTTTTGACACAGTTTTAATGGGTGTGAGCGGAAAACGGTTGATGCAAAAAATTGCCGGTGATGTATGGCGTCCGATTAACGACGAGAATGAAGTAGAACCAAAAGACGGAAGTGATCTTTATACCACGATCGACATTAATTTACAAGACGTTGCCACGCATGCACTTTTGAAAACATTGCAAAAAAATGACGCCTCACATGGTTGTGCTATTTTAATGGAAGTAAAAACCGGGGAAATTAAAGCCATTGCTAATCTTACGCGGAGCAATAATGATACGGTGAGTTACAATGAAAGTTTTAACTACGCTATAGGCTATCCAACAGAGCCGGGCTCAACATTTAAACTGGCCTCAATGCTTGCGGTGATGGATGACTATGGGGTGAGCCTGGATGAAAAAGTAAATGTAGGAAACGGAGAATGTAGTTATTATAATAAGACAGTAAAGGATGCTCATGCTCCTGAAAGTCCGATACTGACTGTACAACGCGTTTTTGAAACATCTTCAAATGTTGGAGTTACCAAGATCATTACAAAATATTATTCTAAAGATCCACAAAAATTTGCCGATAAATTAAATTCATTTCATCTCAACAAACAGTTAGGCTTGTCTATCCCGGGAGAAGGCATTCCAAGAATTCCGCAAACGAAAACTAAATATTGGTCTGGTGTTACTTTACCGCAATTAAGTTATGGATATGAAAGTTTAATAACACCCTTACAAACTTTGACTCTGTATAATGCAGTAGCAAACGATGGTCGTATGGTGAAACCAAGATTTGTGAAAGAGATCAGACGTAATGGTATTGTCGTGAAAACTTTTCAAACAGAAGTTTTAATCAATCAAATTGTAAAAAAAGAAACTATTCGTAAAGCAAAAAAATTGTTAGAAGGTGTAGTGGCTAATGGTTCAGGAAAAGCATTGAACATAACAGCTTTCAAAGTGGGTGGAAAAACCGGAACAGCGCAGATTGCAAAAGTTGGTCCGAGAAAAGGGAGCGGTAAAACTGCATACGGCGATGTGGGAGATAGAATTTATCAAGCCTCTTTTGTTGGCTATTTTCCTGCGGAGAATCCTCTATACACGTGCATTGTAGTAATTAATTCGCCGAGTAATGGTGTTTATTATGGTGCAGCGGTTGCCGGGCCAGTGTTTAAAGAGATTGCAGAAAAAGTTTACTCGAGCAGTTTAAATTGTATTGAACCTGTGAATAATAAAAATCAATTCATGACAAAAGCTCCAGATGTCATTACAGCTAAGTCAAATGAACTGTCGCGGGTAGCACAATCTTTCAATCTGCCATTAAAGAATAAGGGTTCGGAACAATTTGTTCATCGCAATAAAACAGATACAGCAAAGTGGAATTTTTCAGAAGTGAATTTAGAAGCGCAATTAAAAAAAGGAATTGTTCCGAACCTGTCAGGACTTTCAGCAAAAGACGCTTTATTCCTTTTAGAAAACAATGGTTTTTATGTAAAGCTTTTAGGATTTGGAAGTGTAAAAAAACAGAGTGTTGAGGCGGGGCAAAGATTTAATAAGGGGAATAAAATTGTGTTGACATTAGGATGAAATTACTAAGCGAAATATTATACAAGGTAAGACTGGAAGAAGTTGTGGGCTCAACGCACATGGCTATTTCGTCGGTTGTATCCGATTCTCGTAAAGTAAAAAAAGGGTGTTTGTTCGTTGCTTCTCGCGGCACAGCTGTTGACGGGCATCAATTTATTCAGAAAGCAATTGAAGCTGGAGCTATTGGAATTGTTTGTGAAGATGTTCCTGAAAATAAAACAGACGGAATTACGTATGTGAAGGTAACAGACTCTGCTTACTCGCTTGGGATCATTGCTTGTAATTTTTACGATAATCCTTCTGAGAAGTTAAAACTTGTTGGTGTTACAGGAACGAACGGCAAAACTACAACCGTTACTTTATTATTTAATTTATTTAAGTCGCTGGGTTATTCTGTAGGTTTATTATCCACGGTTCAAAATAAAATCAACAGCACAGTAATTCCTTCTACACACACTACACCTGATGCATTATCTCTCAATGAATTATTGCATACCATGGTGGAGCAGAGCTGTGAATTTGTTTTTATTGAAGTAAGCTCTCATGCCGTTGTTCAAAACCGTATTGCGGGTTTGGTTTTTGCGGGAGGAGTTTTTACAAACATTACGCACGATCATTTAGATTATCACAAGACTTTTGACGAGTATATAAAAGCGAAAAAGGGATTTTTTGATATGCTCCCGAGCACAGCATTTGCACTTGTAAACAAGGACGATAAGAATGGTTTGGTTATGCTTCAGAATACGAAAGCAAAAAAGCAAACTTACGCTTTAAGAACTATTGCTGATTTTAAATGCAGGATCATTGAAAATCATTTAGCGGGTTTATTTCTAAACATTGATAACCAGGAGATCTGGGTAAAACTGATCGGAACCTTTAATGCATACAATGTGCTTGCGGTTTATGCAACAGCAATTTTATTAAAGCAGGATAAAACGAATATACTAACCGCACTTAGCAATCTTAATTCGGTTGAAGGCCGTTTTCAATATGTAAAATCTCCGAATGGCATCATTGGAATTGTAGATTACGCGCATACTCCGGATGCATTAAAAAATGTATTGGAAACCATCAAAGATATCCGCAGCGGAAATGAACAGGTAATAACACTTGTGGGTTGCGGTGGAGACAGGGATTCAGCGAAACGTCCGGTAATGGCTGCTATTGCTTGTGAGTATAGCAACAAAGTTATTTTAACTTCTGATAACCCACGCAGTGAAGATCCTGAGGCAATTTTGGATCAAATGCAAAAAGGAATTAACCCTGTGGATGTGAAAAAAACATTACGCATCACGGATAGGAAGGAAGCCATACGAACTGCTTGTCAATTGAGCAACAAAGGAGATATTATTTTGATTGCTGGAAAGGGTCATGAAAAATATCAGGAAATAAAAGGTGTGAAACATGATTTTGATGATCTCCAGATATTAAAAGAAACTATTAAAAACCTAGGAATATAGATGTTATATTATTTATTTAATTATCTCGACAAAGCCTTTGATTTCCCAGGAGCAGGTGTGTTTAATTACATCTCGTTTCGCGCGGCAATGGCCTTGATCACTTCGTTGGTTATTTCTTTATTGTTTGGTAAACGTATTATCGAATTTATTCGTCGTAAGCAAATTGGAGAAACTATCCGTGAATTAGGTTTGGAAGGGCAGGCGCAAAAAAAAGGAACACCAACGATGGGTGGGATCATTATTCTTGCCGCAATCATTATTCCGACTTTATTATTTGCTAAAATTCACAATGTATATATCGTACTTATGCTGATTACCACCGTGTGGCTGGGTGCTATTGGATTCCTGGATGATTATATAAAGGTATTTAAAAAAGATAAAGAGGGATTAAAAGGAAAATTTAAAGTGATCGGGCAAATAGGAATCGGACTCATTGTTGGTTGTGTATTATACTTTCATCCGGATGTAGTTGTAAAAGAGCGGATGTTGTCGACTTCAAAAGATGTGTTTAATATTTCTACCGGAGTAGATAAAAGTGTGAGGACACCGAAATACGCTGAAACTCCTATTAAAACGCTTAAAACGACTATTCCTTTTTCAAAAAATAATGAACTGGATTATGGGAAATTAATTTCTTGGGCTTGTGACGATTGTTTAAAATATGGTTGGCTGATTTTTATCCCAATGGTTATTTTAATTGTAACCGCGGTTTCCAATGGTGCAAACATTACAGATGGAATTGACGGTCTTGCGGCGGGAACAAGTGCCATCATTGGCACTGTACTGGGAATTCTGGCATACGTTTCTGGTAATACAGTTTTTGCAGACTATTTAAACATTATGTACATCCCTAACTCTGGTGAGTTGGTAGTATTTATTGCGGCTTTTGTTGGAGGATGTATTGGTTTTCTCTGGTACAATTCTTTTCCGGCGCAGGTATTCATGGGCGATACGGGAAGTCTTGCCATTGGTGGAATCATAGCAGTTTACGCGATCGCTATCCGTAAAGAATTATTGATCCCCATTTTGTGTGGTGTGTTTTTTATTGAAACATTCTCTGTAATAGCACAGGTATATTATTTCAAATATCAAAAGAAAAAACGTGGACTTGAATTCGCACAAGCTAACCGTTTATTTAAAATGGCGCCACTTCATCATCATTATCAAAAGGTCGGATTTCACGAATCAAAAATTGTGATGCGATTTTTTATTATCGGAATTGCCTTAGCTGTATTAACCTTCGTAACACTCAAATTAAGATAGTGGGTCAAAGGCTAGTGATATTAGGAAGTGGCGAAAGCGGCGTTGGAACTGCGATACTGGCTAAGCAAAAGGGCTTCGATGTGTTTGTAAGCGACAAATCGTTGATAAAAGAAAAGTATAAAAAACAATTAATAGAAGAAAATATTTTGTTCGAAGAGGGAGTACATACGGAGGAGAAAATCTTAAATGCCGATGAGGTCGTTAAGAGTCCGGGTATTCCTGATAAAGTGGAATTGGTGCAAAAGCTAAAAGCAAAATCTATTCCGGTTATTTCTGAAATCGAATTCGCAGGTCGTTACACTAATGCTACAAAAATATGTATCACGGGTTCTAACGGGAAAACAACTACTACATTACTTACATACCATATCCTTCGCAAAGCCGGATATAATGTGGGATTAGGAGGTAACGTGGGAAAAAGTTTTGCCTTACAGGTAGCGCGTGAAAATTTCGATTATTACGTTTTGGAATTAAGCAGCTTTCAGTTAGATGGGATGTTTGATTTTACTGCTGACATTGCCGTGCTCTTAAATATTACTCCCGATCACTTAGATCGTTACGATTATAAATTTGAGAATTACGTCGCTTCCAAATTCAGAATTACTCAAAACCAAAGCAAGAAAAATTATTTTGTGTATAACCACGATGATGTAGTGATAACCAACTACATGCATGCGCACAAAATAAACGCAACCACAGTGCCATTCAGCATCAAAGAACCAATTGAAGGTGATGGCGCTTTTTTAACCGAAAACCAAATAACCCTTAATTATAAACCAAACCAAAACCCCTTAATTATGACAATTGAAGAATTAGCATTGCAAGGTAAACACAACGTTTACAACAGCATGGCAGCGTCCATGGTTACCCGCATCGTAGATGTGCGTAAAGAAATCATTCGTGAGAGTCTCCAGGATTTTCAGAATATTGAACACCGTTTAGAGTTTGTTGCTTCCATTAATGGCATCGAATTCATAAACGATTCAAAAGCAACCAATGTAAATTCTACTTGGTATGCTTTAGAAAGTATGGAAAAGCCGGTGGTTTGGATATGCGGTGGACAAGACAAAGGCAATGATTATAATGAATTGTTGGATTTAGTAAAGGCTCGTGTAAAAGCGATCGTCTGCTTAGGCAAGGACAATAAAAAAATTATTGCAGCTTTTAAAGATGTGGTGGAGATTATTGTAGAAACGGATAATGCTTCCGATGCTGTTGCTGCTTCTTATAAAATTGGTAAGAAGGGTGATGTAGTGTTGTTATCACCTGCTTGTGCTAGTTTTGATTTATTTCAAAATTACGAAGACAGGGGCATGCAATTTAAAGGAGCTGTAAGGTCGCTTTAATTTTTATTAAGAAAGTAAAAGCTAGAAGATGAAACTTTTTAACTACTTAAAGGGAGATAAAGTGATTTGGATGATCATGTTCATTCTTTCACTTCTTTCTATTTTGGTGGTCTACAGTTCCGCTGTGACTCTTGCGTATAAATTCAAGCAAGGGAATACCTGGTATTATTTGGTGAGACAGTTTGTCATAATTGCATTAGGGTTTGGTATTGCTTATGTGTTTCATAAAATAAAATATACTGTTTTTAGTAAGGTGTCGCAGATTGGTTTTATTCTTTCTATTCCTTTATTAATTTATACTTTATTAAAAGGAGTAAGTGCAGGTGAGGCTTCACGTTGGATTGAGATTCCCGGTTTGGGTTTAACATTTCAATCTTCCGACATCGCCAAGCTGATGCTTTTAATTTACGTAGCAAGAATTCTTACAACAAAAGCAAAGGAACTACAAGATTTTAAATCCGTTGCAAAATACCTTCTGTTGCCAATTGGAATTGTGTGTGTGCTGATATTACCGGCCAACTTTTCAACGGCTGCTTTGTTATTTTTCAATTGTATGATCTTAATGTTTGTGGGGGGAATTAATATTAAGATCATTCTCAAAATTTTCGGCTCCTGCTTGGTAATTGCTACACTTCTTTTTTCGTGGATCTGGTTTGCACCAGAAACGTTTCCAAGCAGACGAGCTTCAACCTGGAAAGCAAGGATCGAAAATTTTTCTAAAGGCGATACAGAAAGCAACTATCAAAGCGAGCAGGCAAAGATTGCCATCGCAACAGGTGGAGTAATCGGAAAGGGACCGGGCCGGAGCACACAGCGTGCATTTTTACCGCAAGCTTCATCAGATTTTATTTATGCAATTATTATAGAAGAATATGGCTTATTCATAGGCTTTCTTTTATTGTTCTTATATATGATTCTCTTATACCGGGGAATAAAAATTATGCGCGACAATGATAAACCTTTCGGTGGATTAGTGGCGATAGGACTGTCCTTTAGCCTTGTCTTCCAGGCATTAGTGAACATGGCCGTCGCAGTAAATCTTTTTCCGGTAACAGGGCAACCTCTACCGTTAATCAGTATGGGAGGAACTTCTATCTTTCTTACAATGATCGCGCTTGGAATTATTTTAAGTGTGAGCAGGGGAGCAGAAGAGAAAGGCGAAGAAAAATTAGAAGTCGCATAAGTTCATTTAAAATCACTCCCTGCTTAATTAGGGGATAATCTACGGGATTTTGAAAAAATTAAAAATCATATTAAGCGGTGGCGGAACAGGTGGACATATTTTCCCTGCCGTTGCAATTGCCAATGAACTAAAAAAGTTGGTTCCTGATATTGAAATTTTATTTGTAGGCGCTTTAGGAAAAATGGAAATGGAAAAAGTTCCAAATGCAGGCTATAAAATAATTGGCGTCCCGATTGCCGGTTTACAACGCAAACTTACTTTATCCAATCTTAAACTTCCTTTTTTAATCATTCAAAGTTTATTAAAGACAAGAAAAATTATAAGAGATTTTGAGCCGGATGTGGTTGTTGGAACGGGGGGGTATGCTAGTGGTCCTTTGTTAAGAGCCGCTACCTCAAAAGGAGTTCCGGCTTTAATCCAGGAGCAAAATTCTTACGCGGGAATTACGAATAAATTATTATCAAAAAAAGCGAGTAAGATTTGTGTGGCTTACGAAGGCATGGAGAAGTTCTTTCCGAAAGATAAAATAATTCTTACCGGTAATCCGGTGCGGCAAGATTTAAAAGAAGTGAGAAGTAAGCGGGAAGAAGCACTTTCTTTTTTTAAGTTAAATCCGGATAAAAAAACGATCCTGGTTATTGGTGGAAGCCTTGGCGCAAGAACCATAAACGAATCGATGGGAGCCGGTTTAGAAAAATTGGTTGAAAAAAATATTCAGCTCATCTGGCAGACGGGGAAATCTTATTATTCAACGGCTATGGAACAAACAAAAACTTTCGGAAATAAAAATATTTATGCACTTGATTTTATTTCAAGGATGGATCTGGCTTATGCCGCTGCTGACATAGTAATATCAAGGGCTGGAGCAAGTTCTGTTTCGGAACTTTGCAATATTGGAATTCCAAGTATTCTTGTCCCCTCACCAAATGTTGCGGAAGATCACCAGACAAAAAATGCAATGGCTTTGGTAAACAAAGATGCTACGGTTCTGGTAAAAGATGACGATGCCAGGAAGACTTTAATTAAAGCGGCGATTGAATTAATTGGGGATAAATCGAAACAAGTGACTTTAAGCAATAACATTAGTAAAATGGCATTTCACGATTCCGCCAATGTAATTGCAAATGAAGTATTGAAATTAGCAGACTATCGAATCTGATGAACATACTGAACTATAAATTATACTATTTTCTGGGCGTTGGGGGTATTGGTATGAGTGCTTTGGCGCGGTTCTTTAACCATTACCATAAAGATATTTTCGGTTATGATAGAACTTCTTCAGTGCTTTGTAAACAGTTGGAAGACGAAGGAATTACTTGCCATTATGACGAAGACATAAAAAGCCTTGAAGCGATTTTAATCAACTATAAAAAAGAAGAAGTTTTAGTAATCTACACGCCAGCTGTTCCAAAAGAGCATTTAGAATATCAGTATTTATTAAACGGAGGTTATTTAATTTTAAAGAGATCGCAGGTATTAGGTGAAATAACCAGGCAATTTAAAACCATTGCCATCGCCGGAACGCATGGGAAAACAACTACCACGACTTTGGTTACGCATCTCTTAAAAAGTGCGGGCATCAACTGTTTTTCTTTTATGGGAGGAATTTCTAAAAATTATAACACCAATTTGTTGCTGGGTGATGTAAATGATAAGGAGGCTTATGTGGTTGTGGAAGCGGATGAATACGATCGTTCTTTTTTAACGCTTCACCCTCAAATTGCAGTAATTACGAGTGCTGATGCGGATCATTTGGACATATACGGTGATGCAAATCATGTAAAAGAAGGTTACACATTATTCTCGAAACAAGTAAAAAAGGACGGTACATTGATTGTTAAGAAAAATGTTGATAACGATTTGAGGCTCACCGATAAAAGAATAATCTACTCGTTAAATTTAGATACCGAATATTGTGCCCAATCAATAACAATTGAAAATGCACAGTTTTTTTATGATATAAAAAGTCCTGTTGAGTCTATAAGCAACGTCACGCTTGGGTTACCGGGTTTGCACAATGTAGAAAATTCAATAGCTGCTGTTGCGATTGCACAACAGTTAGGCATAAAAGGAGATGTTATAAAAAAGGCGTTACGTTCTTTTAGCGGTGTAAAGCGCCGGTTTGATTATCGCGTTAAAACAGAAAAAGTAGTTTATATAGATGATTACGCGCATCATCCGGAGGAATTGAGAGCTACGATTGATTCGGTTAAAAAATTATATCCTGGTAAAAAGGTGACAGGGATCTTTCAACCGCATCTGTTTAGCAGGACAAGAGATTTTGTTGATGCTTTTGCAGAGAGTCTGGATATGCTGGACGAATGTATTTTGTTAGAAATATATCCGGCGCGTGAAAAACCAATGGAAGGTGTAAACTCGCAGTGGTTGTTGGACAAAATGAAACTTAAGAATAAGAAGCTAATGTCGAAAAAGGAAGTGCTGGATGAGATAACACAAAATAAAAAGGAAGTAATAGTGACGATGGGAGCAGGGGATATAGATTCGTTAATTGGACCGATTGAAAAATTACTTTCCGAATAATATCCTGAACCGGTTTCTTAGCTTGGCGAGGGGAAAAATAGTAGAGAATTGAAAAAAATAAATTATAGAAAAATTTTAGTTGCCGTTCTTTGGATTATTGCAATTGCAGGTCTTACCAGCTCGCTCGCGTTTATTTCGAAGAGTGAAAAAAACATTATTGCGAATAGTTTAAACATAAGTATTCACAATAATGAGGAGAATCTTTTCTTGAGTGAGAACGATGTAAAAGAATTTTTCAAAGAAAGAAGCGATTCCCTTTTAAAGAGCCGGTACGAAAATATTAATATTCCTGAACTCGAAAATGCTTTGAATTCACACCCGGCTATTGAAAATGCGGAGGTATCAGCAGATATGAACGGTGAAATTAAGGTGGATATACTTCAACGTACACCTGTTTTAAGAATCATTAATAAAAGTGGGGAGAGTTATTACATTGACTCGCAAAGCAAATTAATGCCTTTGAACGATAATTATTCTGCCAGGGTGCTTGTTGCTACAGGAGAAATTACTGAACCGTATGCAAGGAGATATGAGTTTTCGGTTGATCAGATTAAAAAAAATAAATTGTTTAAGGAAGTGAGTTTGTTAGACGATATCCTGGATGTAACAACTTATATCAACAAAGATTCTACCCTCGCGCAACTCATTCATCAGATCTATGTAAATAAAGACAAAGAATTGGAATTATTTCCTGCAATTGGTAATCATAAAATTATTTTCGGTGATGCAAATAACATCGCTGAAAAATTTAATAAGTTGAAATTATTTTATACTGAAGGATTGAGTAAATCAGATAGCTGGACGAAGTATTCTACTATCAATTTAAAATATAAAAACCTGGTGGTTTGCACCAAAAAATAAAAGTATGGAAAAGAAAACGACCCCAAACCATAGCCTGGCCTCTGAGCTGGTAGTTGGATTAGATCTTGGAACAACAAAAATTGCAGCAATTGTTGGTCGCAAGAATGAATTTGGTAAGGTAGAGATCTTAGGAATCGGTAAGGCCGAATCCCTGGGTGTTAACCGTGGTGTGGTTGTTAATATTGAACAAACAGTTGCCTCCATCAAAACTGCCGTTGCAATGGCAGCTGATAAAGCGAATGTAGATATCGGTGAAGTTATCGTTGGTATTGCGGGTCAACATATTAAAAGTATGCAACACCGTGGAATGATTACCCGTCAAAGTTTGGATGACGAGGTGAATCAAAAAGATATTGATAATTTGATTGATAATATGCACCGTTTGGTGATGAGTCCGGGTGAAGAAATTATCCATGTCATTCCGCAAGAATATATTATTGATAGTGAATCGGGAATTAAAAATCCAATTGGTCACGCAGGCATTCGTTTAGAAGGAAATTTTCATATTATCACCGGTCAGGTTAGTGCCGTGAAGAATATTTTTAAATGCGTTGATCGCGCAGGATTACAAACTGTTGATTTGCATTTGGAACCATTGGCCAGTGCTGATGCGGTATTGAGTGATGAAGAAAAGGAAGCCGGTGTTGTATTGGTAGATATAGGTGGTGGTACAACCGATGTTGCTATTTTTTACGATGGCATTATTCGCCATACTGCAGTAATTCCTTTTGGTGGAAATATTATTACAGACGATATTAAAGAAGGCTGCGGAATCATAAGAACACAAGCTGAACAACTAAAAGTAAAATTTGGATCCGCTTTATCACAAGAGAACCAGGAAAATGAAATTATTTCAATTCCGGGTTTGCGTGGACGTCCACACAAGGAAATTTCGGTTAAATTTTTGGCGCAGATCATCCAGGCGCGGATGGAAGAGATACTTGAATTTGTTTTGTTTGAAATTAAAAGCAGCGGTTACGAACGCAAACTTGCTGCAGGCATTGTAGTTACCGGTGGTGGTGCGATGTTAAAACATTTACCACAATTAGTGATGCTGACTACCGGAATGGATTGCCGGATTGGTACACCAAATGAACACCTTGCGGGAAATGATGATGAACTTAAAAATCCTTTGTATGCCACCGGAGTTGGTCTGGTGATGAAGGGAATTGAAAAATACGAACGCGATTCAAAACGCGGAGTGAATATAGTTAAACAAGAAGTGGAAGTAGAGGTCGAGAATCCGACTCAAAAGAAAAAAGAAAGCAAAAAAGTTGTTGGTCATTCTCAAAAGAAGATCGGTAGCTTTTTCACAACGCTGATCGACAGAACAAAGGATTGGATGAGTGACGACATTGAATAGTTTGCAGAACCAGGATCTAAGGAAAACAAGAAACAAGACAGAACTCGAAATAAAAATAAACAATAACTAATAAGAATAACCATGATGCAATTTGAATTACCACAGGAAGAAAAATCAATCATTAAAGTGATTGGTGTAGGCGGCGGCGGAAGCAATGCCGTTAACCATATGTTTCGCTTAGGAATTAAAGGCGTGGATTTCATCGTATGTAATACTGATAAACAGGCTTTGGAAAAAAGTCCTGTAAAAAATAAAATCCAATTAGGGGAGAAATCCACAAAGGGGTTGGGTGCAGGCTCTATACCTGATGTTGGACGGGATGCCGCATTGGAATCGATTGATGAAATTAAGAGTTACCTGGATGGTGATACCCAGATGGTATTTATCACCGCAGGTTTAGGCGGTGGTACAGGAACTGGTGCGGCACCTGTAATAGCCAGTATTGCACGTGAAATGGGAATCCTAACGGTCGGGATCATTACGATTCCATTTACCTTTGAAGGTAAAAAACGTCGTGCACAAGCTGAAGCAGGTCTTGAAGAAATGAAAAAGTACGTAGATACTTTATTGGTTATCGGAAATGATAAACTGCGTGAAATCTACGGAAATTTAAAAATGAGCGAGGCATTTGAACATGCCGATGACGTATTAACGGGCGCTGCAAAAAGCATAGCAGAGATTATCAGTTTACACATGCACATTAATGTGGATTTTAATGATGTGAAAACGGTGATGAAAGACAGCGGTGTGGCCATTATGGGTTCTGCAGTAGCAAGTGGCGAAAAACGCGCTATCAAAGCTGTTGAGCAAGCGTTGAATTCTCCCTTATTAAATGATAATGATATTAGTGGCGCACGTCATGTACTCTTAAACATTATGAGTGGCAGCGATGACATTGATATGGATGAATTTGGTGACATCACTGATTTTATCCAGGAAGCTGCCGGTGGAACGGCGGAATTAATTACGGGTTATGGCACTGACGCATCTTTAGGTGATAATGTAAGTGTGACAATTATTGCGACAGGCTTTAAATCAAAAACATCTACAGGCTTTGAAGCACCTGTGTTTAAAGAACGTAAAATAGTTAACCTGGATGAAAAGGAAGCACCCGTACAGGAAGTAAAACAAACAACCATCATTGATGAAATTCAAAAAAATGAACCTTTTGTTTTTACTAAAACGGAAACGGTAGAACAAACAACTATTACAACGGTTACAAATACCGAAGAAAAGGAAGAAACAAAAGAGATCAACTTTACGGTAACTTCGGTTAAAGAAGAAACTTCTGTTCAGGAAACGGAAACAAATCTTCCAATCCAGGAATTTACTTTTAATACGATAAAGGATGAAAGTATTAAAGCTCCGGTGAATGAAGTAAAACAAGAACCAACGCATAATGCTAACCAGGATACCGTGAGCCGTGAAGAGCAAATTAAATTAGCACAGGAACGTATCCGTAAACTAAAGGACATTACTTTAAAAATGAAAAGTCCGGAAGGCCTAGCAGCATTGGAAAAACAAACTGCTTTTGAACGCAAAAATATTGTTCTGGAAAATAAAACGCCGAGCACCGAATCAAGTGTGTCCCGTTATACCTTGAGTGAAGGCGATGATAAAAAAATTGAGATCCGACCAAACAATTCTTTTCTACACGATAATGTAGATTAACAAATTAAGAAAGGAAACCAAAACGGTTTCCTTTTTTGTTGCGTGTTATACGCGTTCATGGTTATATGAAAAGAACAACGATCGATCATAAGGGCCCTAGTTTTGCATCAAGCTTATTCATGAACGTATTCTACCCGCAGGATATTAATTCGTAATTTTTAATTCAGAGGAGCGGAATTCACAGGCAACGAAACAATGAAAGTCGATCCTTCATCTACCTTGCTGCGTGCGGAAATGAAACCATTGTGCTGATCTGTAATTTTTTTACAAATGGCCAGGCCAATACCCGTTCCTTCAAATTCGTTATTAAAGTGTAATCGTTTAAAAATGCTGAAAATTTGTTCTGAATCTTTTTGATCGAACCCAATTCCATTATCTGTTACATGAATGCGACAGTATTTTGCTTTTTCATTTGTTTCCACATTGGTTCTTTCGTAACTAATTTCAGAACTAATGCGGATAATGGGTTTAACATTCTTTCGTGAATATTTTAAGGAGTTGCTAATAAGGTTTTGAAATAGAGAACGGATCAATCCCGGATTAATAAATAATAACGGAAGCTTGTCTACTAAAATTTTAGCTTCTTTTTCTTTAATTCCTAGTTCCATTTCATTTATAACGTCGCTTACAAGGCCATTTAAATTAGTCTCTACGAATGAATCTTTATCCGCGACAATTTTAGACAAGGCAAGAATATCTTTGATTAACACTCTCATGCGTTCCGCCGCCTTTTGAATGCGGTTAATATACATGTCAGCTTCCTCGTCAATTTTACTTGCGTACTTTGACGAGAGTCGATCGCTAAACGTTATTATTTTTCTCAGAGGCTCCTGTAGATCGTGTGAGGCCATGAAGGCAAAGCGGTCCAGCTCCTTGTTTGCAGACTCAAGCCGTTCAATGTTCTGAAGCAACTTGTGATTAAGATCTATTATTTTTTCCTCCGATGCGATACGTTCATGGATTTCGTTTTCAAGACTTTTATTAATATTTTTTAAAGTTTGCTCCTGCATTAAAAGCATGTGATTTTTCCGGTAGAGATCTACAAATACATTTACTTTCGCCCTTAATAAATCCGAATTTATGGGTTTATAAATATAATCGACCGCGCCACTTCTATACCCCTTAAAAATATTTTCGTCACCAAAATTATTGGCGGTGATAAATATGATTGGAATGTGCTTTAATTTTTCCCGTTCATAAATTAGTTCGGCCGTCTCAAAGCCATTGAGGTTCGGCATTTTCACGTCCATTAAAATAAGCGCAAAGTCAAATTCACTTAATAATATTTTTAGAGCCTGTCTTCCTGAATTTGCTTTTACAAAATGGTAGCCTTCTGTACCAAGAATTGCTTCAATGGACATAAGGTTATCTTCCCGGTCGTCGACTAATAATATTTTTGGAGGCATAGTTTTTATTTATAGAACCAGATTCGCATTAAAGATAAAAGTTGATCAATTTTTAACGGTTTTGTAATATAGTCCGAAGCCCCGGCCTCAATACATTTCTGCCTGTCGCCTTTCATGGCTTTTGCTGTTACTGCAATAATTGGAAGCGTACTGTTTTTATGTTCTCTTCTTATTTTTTGCGTGGTTTCGTAACCATCCATTTCCGGCATCATAATATCCATAAGCACCATATCGATTTTCGGATTTTCATTCAGGATATGGATTGCTTCTTTCCCGCTCTCTGCAGTAATAGCATTTATATTCAAACGCTCGAACACTGTTGTTAATGCGAATAAATTCCGCACATCATCATCCACTACCAAAATATTTTTTCCGGTTAAGATATCTTCTTTCATCCGGATATTTTCGATGATCTTGTTTTTTTCAGGTGCAAGATCTTTGTGGTTAATATGTAAATGCAGGACTGTTTCTTCCAATAAATATTCAATTGAGTTCACACCTTTAGCAACAACCGTATTAGAGTTTTTGTTTATTTGCTGAAGTTCTTTTTGTGAAAAATCTTTAGCCGAATATATAATGACGGGTGTTATGCTTTTCTTAATCTCTGAAACTTTGGTTAGAAGATCAGGTCCTGAAAGGTCTGGGAGCGTGTAATCTAATATTATACAATCGTAGTCGTTCGAACTGATTAATTTAAGAGCTTTTTTTGCGGTAGCAGCAATTGTGACCTCAATTTTATCGACTTGTAAAATTTTTGCGATCTGTGAAGAATCTATTTCATTGTCTTCAACCACTAAAACCTGTTTTACCGTTTTTTCGCTGAAGGTGATAATATCTTTAAACAAATTGTTCAATCCATCATTTTCCAGAGGTTTTAATAAAAAGCTTCTTGCTCCGCGTCTCAATGCAAGATCACGGTTTTCCTCCCCTGAAATTAAATGGATTGGAATGTGTCTATAACTAAAATCGTTTCTTAAAAGATCTAACACCTTCCATCCGCTGGTATCAGGTAGTTTCACGTCGAGTGTAATTGCAACCGGCGTAAAACGGTTTATGAAATCAAAAACTTCAATGTAACTTATTGCTACAATCGCTTTCATGCCGTTAGTGTGCGCTCGTTCAATTAAGATTTTTCCAAAACGTAAATCATCTTCTACGATAAGAAGAACTTTGTCGCTGGGTTGAATATTATTTCTGTCGTCACCGCTTTCGTTGATCATTTCGTTCACACTCATTTTCTTATCTTCGGTAGAGATATTCAAAGAGTTAAGAAGTTTATCAAGATTTTGGTTTTCATCAGCCAGTTGAAGTTGTTTGTAGGCTGGATTACCCGCCGTTTCCACAGAGATGAGCCCCTGGATATTTTCCACAGGGAGAAAGAGTGTAAAGGTACTTCCTTTTCCCGGTGCGCTTTCTAATTCAATGGTACCGCCTAATAATTCGGCAAGACCACGGCTGATGGACAGACCTAAACCGGTTCCCCCGTATTTACGGCTCGTAGATCCTTCAGCTTGTTGAAATGCTTCGAAAATAATATTTTGTTTTTCCTGTGGGATTCCAATACCTGTGTCGATGATTGAAAAGGCTACAACTTTTTTGGCGTTGTCCAGACTGGCCATCATGCCTTGTTTCCAGCTTTTTGCTTCCGAAATTCTGAGTTTAATTTCCCCCTTCTCTGTAAATTTAAAAGAGTTGGACAAAAGATTTTTCAGAATCTGGTTCAAACGCTGTAAGTCCGTCTCCATGATTTCCGGCAGCATACTGTCCGTTTCAATGGAAAATTTAAGTTGTTTGGCTTCTGAAAGAGGTTTAAAGGTTGTTTCTACAAAAGAAGCAATTTCTGTAAAACGAACCGATGAGAAGTTAGCTGAAATAAATCCCGACTCAATTTTGGATAAGTCAAGAATATCATTGATCAACTGGATTAAGTCATCACCACACGAGTGAATTGTTTTTGCATAACGCACTTGTTTGTCATTCAAATTACCTTCTGCATTTTCATAAAGCTGCTGTGCCAGAATTAGCAATGAGTTAAGAGGTGTCCGTAATTCATGCGACATATTCGCTAAAAACTCGGATTTGTATTTAGAGGTTAAAGTCAGCTGCTCTGCTTTTTCCTCGAGTGAGCGACGG
>Ga0265327_10002724_pt1 | contig 18056 bp, 21 predicted proteins | sample 41621metaG_FD_202089 | JGI IMG/M metagenome (GOLD analysis project Ga0265327, IMG submission 202089) | Rhizosphere microbial communities from Carex aquatilis grown in University of Washington, Seatle, WA, United States - 4-16-21 metaG | ecosystem: Host-associated > Plants > Roots > Rhizosphere... | reverse complement strand
CCGAGCGTCGTCGGACCGCCAGAGAGCAGGCGGATGCGGCCCTCGGCCGGCGGCAGCTTCTTGCCGGTGTCGGCCTCGACCCGCTCCTCGATCTCGCGGACGACCCGGTCGGCCTCGTCGTGCCGCCCGTGCAGCATCAGCCAGCGCGGGCTTTCCGGGACGTAGCGGCGCAGCAGGATGATGCAGAGGCCGAGCACCGCGCCGATGCCGAACGCGCAGCGCCAGCCGTAATCCTCAGGCAGCAGCCCGGAGTCGAGCAGCACCACCGAACCCAGCGCGCCTAACGCCGCGCCGACCCAGAAGCTACCGTTGATGAAGAGGTCGGTCTGGCCGCGCCGCCGCGCCGGTATCAGCTCCTGGATCGCCGAGTTGATCGCCGTGTACTCGCCGCCGATCCCCGCGCCGGTCAGGAAGCGGAAGAGTGCATAGCTCCAGAGATCCCAGGAGAAGGCGGTCGCCGCGGTCGCGACGAGATAGAGGCCCAGCGTGATGCTGAACAGCTTCTTGCGGCCGAGCCGGTCGGTCAGCCAACCGAAGAACACCGCCCCGAAAATCGCCCCCACGAGGTAGGCGCTCGCGGAAAGGCCGACATCCTGGTTGTCGAAATGCAGCGTCGGGCTGTCCTTCAGGGCGCCGGCGATCGATCCCGCAAGCGTCACCTCCAGCCCGTCGAGGATCCAGGTGATGCCGAGCGCGACGATCACCAGCCAATGGAAGCGGCTCCACGGAAGCCGGTCGAGCCGGGCGGGAACGTCGGTTTCGATGATCGTCGCGTCGCGCATGCGTTTCGGTGAACACCGCAAGCCGGCGAACGGCTAAGATGCGGACGTGGAATTCCCATCCGCGAGGATGGAAACGCGCTCACCGTAAAGGACTTTTCATGACCGGCATCATTGCCGCGGACGACGCGCCGCTGCTGATCTTCGGCGGCCCATACAGCAACCTTCAGGCGACGGAGGCGCTGCTCGCCGAGGCGCGGCGGCTCGGCATCCCGGCGGAGCGCACGATCTGCACCGGCGACGTCGTCGCCTACGGGGCCGACCCGTGCGGGACGGTGGATGCGGTCCGCGCCGCCGGCATCCCCGTCGTGATGGGAAACTGCGAGGAGTCGCTCGGCACGCGCAGCGAGGATTGCGGCTGCGGCTTCGCCGAAGGCAGCGCGTGCGACGCGCTCTCGGCGCGGTGGTTCGCGCATGCCGACAGCCTGCTCGACGAGGAGCGCCGCGCCTGGATGCGCGCCCTGCCCCGCCGCCTCGACGTCACGGTCGGCGGCCGGCGCCTCGCGGTGATCCATGGCAGCGTTCGCTCGATCAACCGCTTCGTCTTCGCCTCGACTCCCGAAACCGAGAAGGCGGCGGAGCTGGACGCGGCCGGACCGGACTGCGACGGGGTGATCGGCGGGCATTGCGGCGTGCCGTTCACTCAGGTGCTCGCGGACGGGCGGCTCTGGCACAATGCCGGCGCGATCGGCATGCCGGCGAACGACGGGACGGCTCGCGTCTGGTACAGCCTCCTGCGGCCGGAAGCCGGCGGGATTTCGGTCGAGCAGCGGCCGCTGGAGTACGACCATGCGACCGCGGCGGCGCGGATGCAGGCCGCCGGATTGCCGGAAGGGTACGCCTCGGCGCTCGCGACCGGCCTCTGGCCGAGCTGCGACGTGCTGCCGCCGGACGAATGCGCGGAACGCGGAAAGCCGCTGCAAGCCGGAACGGTGTTCTGGCCGGGGCCGGCTGCAGCTCGATCGCTCGCTTTGAGCGCCTGAAACCTTCTTCCCTCCTGCGGAGCGGCAAAGCCGGTACTGATCGGGCATCATCTCGCTGCTCGCATGTCGTCCGGAGGAGCCCGATATGGCGCCGATCGATCCCTTGCTGGCCGCCGCCGTGGCGGTTTCCACCGCCATGACCGACGCGGTCTACGTGCTTTTCAATGCGGCCGTCACGTCCCGGCATCGGGTCAGGGCGGCGACGTGGAGCAGCATCTGGTATCTGCTCTCGGCCTTCGCCGTGATCAGCTACACGAATAGCTGGGTTTACGTGGTGTTCGCCGCGGGAGGATCCTGGTTCGGCGCCTACGCTTCCATGACGTGGCTCGGGCGCGGAGCGAAACAGGTCGGCAGATAGGAATTGCGGCGCACACCCATCTCCCTTCCTTTTCTATCTCCCTCTCCCCTTGCGGGAGAGGGTCGGGGTGAGGGGTCATAAAAAAGAGACTCCGGCGCGCAGCGCCGCCACCCCTCACCCTCCCATGCTGCGCATGGGCCCCGCCCTCTCCCGCAAGGGGAGAGGGAAATGCGATGACATAGGCGCGTTGCGTCTTCGGCCGCGCTTTGCCCTTGGCGGCGGCGGCCCGAGTCCCTATGTTCCCTGCGCTGATCGCAGGAGGCCGCTGCCTCGCGAGCGAGGCTCGACCGTACCGCCGACGACAGATCGTTCCGTCCGCGACGTACCCCAAGCGCCTCTTCCTCTTCGCCGTCCGCACCCGAAACGCGCCGCCGGTGGCCGCCATGAGGCCCGCCGGTGCGGCGCGTCGTCTTTGTTATCAGAGGTTCGCTTGTCGTTTTCCGATCTGTCGCTCAATCCGCTCATTCTCAAGGCGCTCGACGCCGCCGGCTACACCGAGCCGACGCCCGTTCAGGCGCAGTCCATCCCGCCGGCGCTCGCCGGCCGCGACGTCCTCGCCACCGCCGAGACCGGCACCGGCAAGACCGCCGCGTTCGTCCTCCCGGCGCTGCAGCGTCTTGCCGAACAGCAATCGCCGCGCCCGCGCGGGCCGCGCGTCCTCGTCCTCACGCCGACCCGCGAGCTGGCGTCGCAGGTGATCCAGGCCGCCCGCAAGTACGGCAAGCTGCTGCGCCTCAACACCGTCGAGATCCTCGGCGGCACGCCCTACCGCATCCAGCTTCAGCAGCTCGCCCGCCCCGTCGACCTGATGGTCGCGACGCCAGGCCGTCTGCTCGACCACATCGAACGCCGCCGGATCAACCTCGGCGAGCTTGAGCTGCTGGTGCTCGACGAGGCCGACCGCATGCTCGACATGGGTTTCATCGACGATATCCGCACGATCGCGGCGGCGGCGCCCGCGTCCCGGCAGACGCTGCTCTTCACAGCGACGCTCGACCGCGGCGTGACCAAGATCGCGGAATCGCTGCTGACCGACCCGGTGCGGATCGCGATCCCGCGCACCACCTCGGCCGCCGACATCGAGCAGCGGCTGCATCAGATCGACGATCTGGCGCACAAGCACCGGCTGCTCCGCCATTGGGCGGCGAGCGAGGAAGTCGAGAAGGCGATCATCTTCGCGGCGACCAAGCGCGACGTCGACGCGCTGGCCGGCGCGCTCGCGGACGAGGGGCATGCCGCCGCCGGGCTGCACGGCGACATGGATCAGCGCGCCCGCAACCGTACGCTGTCGAACCTGCGCTCCGGCGCGGTGCGGCTGCTCGTCGCCACCGACGTGGCGGCGCGCGGCATCGACGTGCGGGACCTCAGCCACGTCATCAATTTCGACTTGCCGCGCAGCGCCGAGGACTACGTCCACCGCATCGGCCGCACCGGCCGCGCCGGGGCGAGCGGCGTCGCGATCTCCTTCGCCGGCCGCAGCGAGCGCGGCATGCTGGAGCGCATCGAGCGCTTCACCGGGCAGACGCTTGCCGTCCATGTCGTTCCCGGCATGGAACCGACGCGTCCGTTCTCCAGCGGCGGCCCGTCCCGGCGCTCCGGCCCCGGCGGCGGCCGGCCGCCGCATCGCGGCAACGGCGGCGGCTACGGCGGCGGGAGACCCCACCGCAGCGGCGGCGAGTTCCGCCGCGGCGACGCGGCGGCCTCCGGCGCCGGTCGGGATTCCGAGCGCATGCCCGGCGGCCGCAGCGCCGACCGTCCCTTCCGGCCGGAGCGGCCTTACGACCCGACCCGCCGCGCCGGTGCCGACAACCGGGCTCCCCGCAGCGCCGGTAGCGCCGACAGCAGTGGCGGCGGGTTCCGTGCGGCGCGTTCCCATGCGCCGCGCGACAAGGGCGGCGCCGGCGCCGGCCGGGAGCGGTCGGCCGGCGGAGGCGCGGCGTTCAAGACGGCGTCGGACGGTCTGTTCCGCCGCCGCTGAGATTGCAACCGGCGGCTGCGGCGGAGGCGGTTGATCGCGGGCGCACCGGCATGGTAACCGGGCGCCCGTCCGCTTCCGTTGGTTCCCGATCGGCAACCGGTTCCCGATCGGGCTAGGGAGAACGCCCATGCCGAGCTTCGACATCGTCTCCAAGCTGGACCTCGCCGAGGTCGACAACGCCGTCGCCGGGATCGTGCGCGAGATCGGCACGCGCTTCGACTTCAAGGGCAGCAAGTGCACGGTCGAGCGCGCCGAGAGCGCGCTCACCCTCGTCGCCGACGACGACCTCAAACTGAAGCAGATGCACGAGCTGCTGAAGGTCCACATGACCCGGCGCAAGGTCGACCCCGGCGCGCTCGACTTCAAGCCGCCCGAGAAGGCGTCCGGCAACACGCTCCGCCAGACGATCGCACTGCGCCAGGGCATCGACAAGGATCTGGCGAAGCAGCTGGTCCGCGAACTGAAGGACAGCAAGCTCAAGGTCCAGGTCGCGATCCAGGGGGACGAGCTGCGCGTCACCGGCAAGAAGCGCGACGATCTCCAGGCGGCGATCGCGTTCATCCGTGACCTGAAGATCGAGCAACCGCTCCAGTACGTGAACTTCCGCGACTGAGCCGATGCACTTGCGGTTGCCGCTGCGCCGCCCTGCCGCGGGCGGCCCTGCGAACTCGGCCTTGATCCGCGGCGCAGGAGCCGCTAATTAGGGCTCCACGCCAGCGCCTCGTCCCCTTCGTCTAGAGGCCCAGGACACCGCCCTCTCACGGCGGTAACAGGGGTTCGAATCCCCTAGGGGACGCCATCAGGCCGACTGAGGCACGAAACGCCTCAACTCCAGGAAATCTGCCACTTATAGCCCTGAAAAATGTCCCGATCGGTGTTACGATCGCGGACATGAACGTGGCGAATCTCCGATATCTAAAGAAGCATTCCAAGACCGGCATGTACTGGTTCCGGGGCCTCGTGCCGAAGGAACTCTGGAACGAACTCGGTCGGGAGATCAGCGAGTCACTGCGCACGAAGGACCCGCGCGAGGTACCGGCGCGGTACGACGCCATCCGGAAGAAATTCGAGGCCAAGCTGTCGCTCGCACGCGAGGGAAATTGGCAGCTTGAAGGGCTGGAAGAGATCGCCCGCGACTGGATTCGGCAGCACTGGGAAAACAACCCTGGAGTTGATCCGGTCGGGGACAACACCGGTGCCGGCTTCCGAGACGAACACGAACTGGTCATTTCTCTCCGGGCCTATCTCGCAAAGCACCATCCACGCATGGGCGAGGTGGCCTTCAAGGTGCTCACGGCCTGCGCGGTCGAGGAGCATCACGACGCCTATGGCGGATGGGCGCGGACACATGCCACTACCGCACCGGTCGGTACAGCAGTGCACAGGCTCGCGGCGGAAGCATCTCTGCCCGCATACGGTAATGCTACCTCCCCTGTCTCCATGCCGTCGTCTGCCGCTCCGTTCGCCAATCTCATGCCGGAAGCTCGAAAGCCGTTCATGGAGCACCTGGAGGCGTTCCTGGAACGGAACGGGATCACGGGGAAGACCGCGAAGTCGTATCAGAAGTCGTTCGAGCGCCTGGAGGCTCAAATTGGGCGGAAGCCGGTTGCTCTGGTCACCACGCTTGATGTTGAGGCGTTCTACCAGTCCCTGGTGGACACGAAGTCCGACAAGGGTGGCGGATACCTGAAGCACGACACCATCTACCGATCCATCAGCAACGTGCGATTCTTCTACAAATGGGCCGAGGCCCGGCACCTCGCACACGAGAATCCGGCGCGTAAGATCATCGTTGAGAGGGACAACGACGAGGACGATGAGGACAAGCGCGACCCGTATTCGATCGACGACCTGAACGCCATCTTCAATGCGCCCCTATACCGGGGCTGCAAGAGCCCGAACCGCATCTATGAGCCCGGCGACGTGCTGGTCCGGGATCACCGTTTCTGGTTCCCCCTTGTCGCCCTGTTCTCAGGGATGCGGCTCTCGGAGATCCGGCAGATGGAGTTCGAGGACATCATCGACCTGAACGGTCGCCCTCACTTCAGCGCGAATCAGAAGTCCCAGCACGGCCACACAAAGAGCACCAAAACCCGGTCCTCCGTGCGGCAGGTGCCGATGCATCCGGAGTTGATCAAGCTCGGGCTCCTGCACTGGGTCGAGGAGCGCCGAAAGGTTGTCACAGATGGCCGGATCTTCCCCGACTTCCGATACGGCAACTGGTGGAACCAGATCTTCACCATCAAGGTCGGCGTGAAGACGACGACGAAGGTCTTCCACTCGTTCCGGCACGGATTCCGGGACGCGCTCCGGAATGCCACCCAGAGCGATGAGGCCGTGAACCGGATCATGGGTCACTTCCGCGAGGGCACCGGGAGGATATACGGGGGATGCGACCTCTTGAAAGCCGAGTCCGACGTTATCGACGGCGTGCGTTACGACGGACTGGACCTATTGCACCTCCAAGCCACAGGCCAGGAACACCACACGTGAACGTGGTAAATCGTTTCCGGCGGTCATGGGGCACATACACGCTCACAACGATCGCCGGACTCGCCTTTGCCTTCGGCCTTTTGTGCCTGTACGAAGGAGTCTTCGGCGATAAGGCAGATTGGTTACCGGCAGCGAGTTCATCCATCGCAATCTGCGGCACCATGGTCGCCCTGCACAGTCAGGCGAGAAAGGACAAGGTAGATCGCTCACGCTTCTATCTCGACTCCGCGCTCAAGAGCTTCAAGCAAGCAACGGACATGCTCAGCGACAACAACGACCGGGTACGGTGGATCGCGGGCGCTCGAATGCTTGTCAGGAGTCATGAAATTGCTGAAAGCATTACTGAACGTGAACACCTCGCCGTGTTGGAAATTAATCTCGATGAGCTACGACATACACTCGGCAAAATTTTGGGGAGCCGGGATAACACGAAGACAGGTGCTTTTTTCTATGGTACCGCCAACCACAACGTATCGCTGGATCAGGCAGCGCGGAGCGCAACCGCAGAACAGGAGATCGATTCGCACCATAGTATGAGCCGGCACGATAGTATTCCAGAAGACGTATTATACACCATTTACTCGTTTGCCAAATTTCCCGACAATTATCGCGAGCCAATCGCGTCGGACCAGCGATTTCGCGGTAAGGAATGGCGATTCCTCCGCTTTAAGTATCCAGGGTTGTTCCAGTATATCTCTCACACTGATCAGCATATTTCTCTCGGGGGAGAGCTTCACCCGAACCCTAAACCACCAGACCGTAATGGAACTTAGTTCTGTCTCTTTCCACTGTATATTGAATTTTATTTTATGGATGGCGCATGGCAGCACCATACTTCGAGCGTAGTGTCGAGTACGACGACGTGAGCGACGACTGGGGGAAGTTTTTTATTGCTGAGCCAGACCCTGCCAAGATCTTGAATTGGGTCGAGGGGGCACCTTACTGGCCCCTGAGCGATTCTTCCACATGACGATGAGGTCGAGGCGCGGACGGGCCAGAAACGGAACGGGCGCATCGTCGTCGTGCTTGCGTTCGAGTCACCGGACGATGCGCAGCGGTTCCATCCATGGCACGGGGACCCTGCCGGAAACGCCTGACGCCATGATCGGGCCGGGCCGCTAAGCCCTCGATCGGGCGTTGCGGCCTTTGATTTCATCCCTCTCCCGCATCCACAGCCCGCACGCCGGAATGTCTGCTCCGGTAGCGATTATACACGCTACAAACACGCGGTCTGATACCGCATCATCGCACGCCACGAGCGCCCGCGGGGGTAAATCGTGAACGTTGGGGCTTGACGGCTCGCCCCGAATCGGTCGACCGTGCATGGTTAAGACTGGCCATGAAAAAAGCCGGGGTTCGCGGCCCCGGCTTTTCGTGGCGACCCGCTCGCTTTGGAACCGTCAGCGGATCAACCAACAGTGCAATTCATCATGAGTCCACCGGCGCTTACAGTCAAGACGGTTCCCGTTCGACCTGAGGTGAACCATGAGTGACGGAAACGCCGGAGATCGCATTAACGTAACGTTCACATGCCTCAAGTGCGGCGGTCATATTCTCTCGGTTCCAGACGACCACAACGATGACAGCCCCGTCACATGCAAGGGATGCGGCAATGTCGTCGGAACGCTCGGCGAGGTCAAAGCCGCCGCGCTCGATGTCGCTGCGAAGCCGCTGAATCAGAAGCTGGACGAGATCACCAAACGCTTCCCGTGGATAAGGCGTACTTAGACGCTCTATCATCTCCTCAGCACTGATCTCCGGAAGAGTCGGTGTTCAAACTCTGCCTCCTTGTATGGAGAGCGTTGCCGGCCCGGCACCGTCTGATCGGTGCCGGGCCTCCGGGGACTGGATCAGCGTGAATACCTGCGCGCGGTGGGCCCCAGGCGGCTGCTGAACCGCCGGATCGGACTTTTGGCACGAACTCAACCAACTTCGCCGCTCAATGATTCTGGCCCAGGCTGCCGTTGCCTGCGCGTTTCCTGCGGAACAGGCCCTGGTACCGGACGTGAGCGGCTCGACATTGATGAGGAACGACCACCGATGCCTACCGTGAACCTTCTGATCCCACTCCGCACTACGAGCAGGAATGGCTTCTACAATCACCATGGTGCGGCCACGAAGCGGTTGTTCGGCTACAGACTGCACATGAGGATAGCCCCCCCATACCAGTACCTGGAGCTACAAGGGGTACCATCTGAACGCGCTCCTGAGATCCTGAAAAAGGTTCGCCGAGTACTGCCATGGGCCGCACTGCGCCTCAATTTCGGGCTTCTTGGTGAAAAGGGAGATCTCCAGGTTGCCGATCACGCCATTTTTGATGGGCAGTTTCCTACGGCTTATGATGCAAACCTGATCCCCAGCCCGGGGCGGACCGCAAGCAATCATAGGGGTGAGGAGGCTGACACGCTTCTGTTCTCTGCGTTGATTGAGGGCAGCCAACTAGCAGTCTTAACTGGACCGAGCTTGTGTAAACAAGTCCTGCTGGCCCTTGAGATATTCGCGTCTGTCGACTTCGAGGCATCGGACAACGCGCAGTTTCTAGCGCTCATCTCCATTCTTGAGATTCTTGCGAAGCCGGCTCCGCGACGGAAGGAGTGCATCGATATCATCGACGACGCGGTGGCCCGCGCGACGCGAGAGGCAGAGGCAACCCAGGACCGGGTACTCCAGCAGGCCCTCACGGACATGCGTAAAGCCGCATCGCATTGGAAAAAGGAATCGATCAGGAGCTCAATTCGTCGCCTCGCCATCAGCGTGTCCCAGACGTTGGGCGATCCGGACCCTGAGGCGGCAGGGAAGCTAGCCGTCCGTCTTTATGACAAACGAAGCGACGTAGTTCACGGAGGAGACACCGCATCCTCGCACGAGGCGTTGCAAAGTCGTCAGATAGCGAGGGAGGCGCTGGCGGTGAAAGTGGGCTGTTTCCACCACATCCGAGAGCGATATCCGACAAATTGACCGAGAGGTCACAGGGGAGATCGGCCCGTTAGAGACGTACCCCGTGAACTCCGTGGGGAGATTCCAGCCGGGATCTGGTCCTGGAACGTGGGCACAGCACCGCCCAGCGTATATGTGTGGGCGCTAATGCTCCTGATCGTATTCGCGGGCTTCGCGGTCTGTAGCTGCACTGCGCCCGTCTCCGAGCGGCGTAGGGCCTAGAGCTTCGGCTACGCGGTGACCCGGACCGCACTCGGGAAAGTGGAATAGCCCCTGCCCTGCTTGATTTGGCACGGTACTGGAACCTCTGTGGGGGCACACCCTGGCTGGTCCGCGGACCCGCACGGCCCACCTACGCCGTAAAGGTTGGCTCCCGGCGCGGAGCCGCATCACGAGTTGCACTTCCACTGGCGGGTATGAAACCACGATACAGCCACTTCATGAGCCGCAGGACCCCGTAGCTCGCGACGAGTCCGAATACCCCCAGGAGCAAGTACGCAATGGTCCGGCGGAACAACGCCGATTCGAACCAAGCGACTTCGGCGGATAGAAGCCCTGCCCCGCTGATAATCACGAGGGGGCCAATCCACCGCGGCCACGTTGCCACGGTGAGGAACACGCCGAGGACAATCGCCGTCACCGCGCTCAACATGAGCGCCGGGATCGGCGCGCCGATCGAGAACGAGAAGTAGGCGAACCCGCCCAACAGCAATGCAGTCGGAAGCGTCACCAGCCCGACGATCCGGGTCAGACCGCGTTTCCATGTGATGTTCATGCGAGTGACCTGGGGTCGTGAAACGGCTGGCACTTATTCGGGCCGCCGCTCAAGCGGCACCCATTGATCGAGCGAGCAGCGAGGGTTCGCCGGCACGACAGCCGAGTCCTGCTGGATGATCGCCTTCAGTTGGTCGTCACGTTCGACCAGGGCCACGACAATCACGTATGGCCTCCGGGTGAAGCCACCGCTGTAGTCGATCCGAAGCAGGGTGGACGAACGCGCTCGATATTGGGGACCCCGAGACCAGGGTGTCTCGATTACATCGACGCTGTGGAATCGCCCGGTAGGATGATAGCACTTCAGGATCGCCTCCCCAACCTCGCCCGCGTCCCGAAGGTTGATGACGTTTTCCTGCTGCACGGACGGCGCTTGCGCCTGTTGTGCGACGTGTACTTGGTCGAGCAGGAACTTCAACGCTAAGATCGTCAAAGGGTCGGCCACGCGCTACTCCGAGATGAGACACATGCAACCCCAAAAGGATAGTTGTAGCGCCAGAAACTTAACCATCCGTTCGTGCGGTGTGTGTCCCGGCACATCGTAATCCGCCGCCGTGTTCCCACCGATCAAAGCCTGCCGTGCCTCGGAGAATGCACCAGGGTCACCATCTGGGCCTACCACATCCCCTTGTGGCTACTCATGCCGTTGGCCAAGCCTCGCAGCCAGCCCCGGTGCGAACCTCGCGATCTATTGGTTGATCATGGTCGGCGCTGCATCATGAACTGGCTGACCGCCGTACCGCCGGTGGCAGGGTGTTCCTGGACAACCGGTATGGGAACTGGTGCAATCAGATCTTTACGGTTGAAGGCGGCGTGAAGACCCCGGCGGGGGCCTTCCACTCGTTCTGGCACGGCTCCTGGAGCGAGTGGAAGGCGACGCATAGCGACGACGCCATAAACTGGATCTGGGACATCCGCGCGAGGGCACCGGCACAGATATATGGCGGACGCGATCTCCTGAGAATCTGATCTTACGACCGATGGCCTGCGGTTCGACGGCCTGAATCTCGCGCATCTGTACACGTGATGCCGAAAAGACAGGTGCGGTTCTGGGATATGTGTGCAACCTACCGGTGAACGTGCTATGCTTTCTTCGGAAGGGAGCCATGCCCGTTCATCACTCAATCCGCAATCAGCGACCGATCGAGCAGGTTTATGAGCGCTGGTTGACAGGCTGGCCCAACACCGTCGAAACTCGTATCCGACGAAAGATCGGTGCGCTCCAACGGCACGGCGCGTTCCACCTCAAAGTAGGGATTACGAACCGCCCAGCGGTCCGCTGGCGCAATGGCTACCGGAAACACGGATGGGTCGAAATGCATCTAATCTACCGGTCCGGCTCGCACGAACATGTCTGCGACCTGGAACGGCGGATGATAGACCGCTTCGGTGCTGGCCTTATGGCGTCGCCCTGTTGGTACTACAACTTAATCGGCGGCGGTGGCGGGCCGAAACCCCGATACGGCCCGTATTACCTTTACATCGTGACGGCACCGAAATACGCGCGGATCACGCGCTAGAGCGGTCCCTAAGCCCCAGTCTGACCGATCAAGGCGCGCCGGGCTTCCAGTGACTGCATTACGTGAAAATCTGCGCCTGCAACATCCTTGGTAGCCGCTGGAGCCTCTCAGCCAGCCCTGGGGCGACGTTCGCGATCCGCTGGTTGGTTGGTCACGGTCGGCACCGACACCATGAACTCCCTGACTGCCGCGCCCCTTCAGCCTTTTCCCGATCGTGTGCAGTCCAAGTTCTCCCGGCACCCGGCGGAGTGCCGGCGGGACCCGGACAGATCGTCCGGCTCCCGCAACGGCAGCAAGCTCAGGGAATGCATCTCAACGTGGTGAGCGCGCGGAAGCGGGTGGCGTGATCACCGCCTGAGGTGACGCCGAAGTGCCGGGATCAGTTTCTCCTCGATTTGCGTCTTAAGTTCAGAGTGACCGGTCCTGAGTCCGTTTGCGTACTCGGCGCTTCGAGCATGCACCTCGTGAAGGTGTCGCTGCACTTCCGGGTCTTTGGTACGCTGAAACAGTTGGGCCAACCCTTCGACCTCGCGTGTGAAGTCGTTGTTCAGCCGGTAGGATGCGATCAGTCCGCGCATCTGCATGATCGTTCGGACCACCAGACGACGCAGATCAGGGTCGGCAATCCGGGGCACCAGCGTGGCGTTCGACGTGTAGACAATGAACACATCAGGCAGTACCGGGTAATAGTACAAGAGCGGCTGTCCTTCCGGCAGAGCTTCAAGGCGATGCCCCATCCGAGATAGATAGATGGGCCAAAGAACCTCAAATTCGTCGAGCACTGCCCCGAGGAACGCATCAATGATGCGGTGCTCTTCGCGCTGCGCCGCACGCTTGTTTAGCCAACTTTGGACGATCACAGCCCCGACAGAGCACACACCGCCCACAGCCGCGCCAATGAACCCGGACAGCAGGTTTGAGAACGCATCGCTCAAGCCGGAGGTCTCCTCGGTTTTACTTGAAGTCGGTTGCGGCGGTCGCCATCAGGGACGGCCTATTACCGTTCCACGGGAACAGGTCGGGCATCGGTGCGTCCGAGTCATCGGGACCGAGGATTTCAAAGTAGCGGCGGTCCGCGACCCTGAATGATCTGCGCACCCCGAGCCGATCCGCCATCCGGGACGGCTCACCTGTCACGACCTTCGCCGGCACGACCATGCATTTGTCCTTAGGCTTCAGGGTCGCCGCCTGCGTGGTCACGACGGTGAGCGCCCAGGGATCGGTGGCCGAGGCGGGATCATCGATGACGCCGAGATCGTGGAACGCGGTACCCTTGGGTATATGCATCGGGGACTTGTGGTCCGCGTACTCCTGCTCCTCCATCACGCATATCCGCAGCTTCCCCGTAGACATGGCTGGCTGCGGAACCATGCGAGCATAGGCCGGATCAGCCAACGCGAATACGCTTACACCAAGGAGGACCGGTACAATCGCAGTGGGCCTTTTCCGGAACCCAGAGACAACCCAGAAAATAACGAAGTAGCAGATCAACAGGAATACTGGCACGATACAAATGAATACCATGAACTTAAAGCGCCCGAGCCGGACTCTTGACTCAGTTAGGTCGAGCACTCTGTCCAAGCACACTGAGACACGCTCCGCAAAGGGCAACTGCTGCCCATCTGGGCCAACGAGCGCTCCGGTACGATCGGATGTGCAGTCTTCAAGTTCCCTTTGGTTGGTCGCAACGATCACTTCGGGATCTGGCTCGCGGGGCCACTCACGGCCCTGGAGCCAAACGACGAGCACGGCCCAGATGACCGAAACTACGATCCATAAACGCAATAGGCCGCGACGCCAGTTCATACCTACGCCAAAGTGCTCGACCGCCCCCAACCCGAGGGTAGCATGTGTGGACACCGAATGCTCGCGCACTCTCTCCCCAGACACAGGTCCGAGCACGCGTTGATCATGTCTACGGCTCGGCCATGGGCCCGCTGACCGCCGCGCCCGCCGTCAGGCCGGTCCTGATCGGTGCTTCAGTGAAGCAAGTCTGCAAACCATACGGGACGCCCAGTAAGAGCCGTGAATGCAATAAAGGTTGTAAGTATCACCAGAAGTCCCCATAACCAAAATCCGACAAGAGGACGATCTATTCCTTTCCCCAAGATTATTTCCCATCCCTTCTCTGTAAACTCGCGCTCGATCTCCCTAAGTTTTGCACCAACCCTTTTAGTGTGCCAAATTTGAAGGCCCGCCTTGATCCCGGCGAGTAGAACAATCACGACCGGGAGGAGCCACGCGGCCTTCGGCGGCTCCTTATGCGTGAGCACCCAAGCGTAAGTAGCAATAGTTCCGGTTGCCGCGAGATGCTGGAGCTTGTTACCAAGGTCCGCATGCCATGTAACCTGTCGTCGGAGTTCTTTGTACTGCTCAAGCAGGAAGCCCTTTTCCAGATCCACGTTCACACCATCGAGAGGTTTGCACTGCGACAGTAACCAAAGTAGCATCGCGGAGGAAAAACTGGAAGTGATATTCTACCTCGACGTTTACTACTATCTCTTCGCCGAAGGCAAGCTTGTCCGAATTCACTGCGCGATAGTACGTAGATTGCTCCTGCGCAAGCCGGCGGCGGCAAACGGGATGTGATCCGTGGAGAATATCGGGACCCGGCGCGCACGATCAGCCCAGCATAAAGCGCATTGAGCGGCGTGTACCGGATCACAACGCCACCGGTGCCTGACAAGGCACGTGGTACATCTCAGAACGGCAAAGGCTCCAAGTTATCCACTTCCGCGTGATCCAGGTTTTCATGCCTCATCCAAGAAATAGGCAAAAGAGGTTATACAACCAAGAATCTTGGCCCAATCTTTATCCAGAACCGCCACTGTATCCGCCGAGTGCATGATGCGGTCGCGCGCATTCATTAGTTGATGGAACAGAGAAAAATCAGCATGCTTGTCCCACGCCGCACTCCAAAATTTCATCTTCTTTAAACGATTTAGAATTGAGCGAAGGTTTGCGTTATCGATAATTTCGAGAACCATTGGATCAACGACAGTGCCCGAGGCCAAATCACGAGTGATTAGGGTTCGAATCATCGCCTCAAACGCTATCGCCATACTGAGGACAGCGCCGGTCCTGTCGCTATTCTCCAATTGGTGCTCAGCATTGAACAGAAAACTAAACCAGATTGGCGGCTTCACGCCAGCCGTCAGCGCGAGTTGGGTAGCAAGCCAATGTTCTTGCGTGACTGGGTCCTCCCGCTCAACAACCAGGACCGCAGTCTCGGCCCAGAACGAATGCCCATTACTGACTTCCTGCAAGTAGGCACGCCACCCACTCGCGTGATTAACAAGTCGCGGCTGACCGATGTAGCCGATGTGACTTTTCCATCTAATCACCCGCAGCCAGTACTCAATTGCCTGAGCCGCCAACTCAGCATGGCTTCCGACCAGTTGGTCGAGTAATTCTTTCTGACTTGGCGTGAATAGTTCCTCACGCTTAGGCGGAACTTTCAGCGCCTCTTCCGGTATAGCGAGTTGATCTGGGACCCCAATGGTCACATCGATGCAATAAACATGGTATTTTAGTGGAATAAGGTTTCCATCTCTATTTTTCCAAGAATAGCACTCGATCTTGTCTTTGCGCAGACTACCGTCGTTGTTTGTCTCCAGCGCGGGCAGGCGGATTTCTACTTTCCGGTCCCTGAAATTGAAGGAGTGCGTAATCCCAACTAAGTCAGGCGAGACCGAAAATCGGCTGATATTGAAACGGTGCCACGATAGGGCCTGGATCATCACGTCCGCCATTGTGTCTCCCTCCTCTCAATGATTATCGCACTATCCTCAGAAACGGTGGTTTGTAGGAAGCTCTCGCCGTCCGGATCGGGTCCACGGCTTTCCGCGGGTCTCGATTTCTCATAAACGTATCTCGATTGTTCCTTCTCGATATGGTACAAGGAGACGGGTTTTGAGAAGAGGCATCGGATGCTCGTCGGCTACGCACGTTGCTCAACAGCGGACCAGAATCTCTACCTCCAGCAAGACGCCCTGTCTCAGGCCGGGTGCGAGCGCATCTTCGACGACATAATATCGGGCGCACGCACGGAGCGCCCCGGCTTGGCAGCGGCCCTGGACTTCGCTCGTTCCGGAGACGTGCTCGTGGTCTGGCGTCTCGACCGACTTGGGCGGTCGTTGCCCCATCTCCTTGAGGTCGTCGGTGCGCTTGAGCAGCGAGGCGTAGGTTTCCGGTCCCTGACCGAGGCGATCGACACCACCACCTCGGGCGGCAAGCTCGTGTTCCATCTCTTCGGCGCCCTCGCCGAGTTCGAGCGCAACCTGATCCGCGAACGCACGAATGCTGGTCTCGCAGCGGCCCGCGCACGGGGCCGCATCGGCGGTCGCCGCCCGACGATGACGGGTGAGAAGCTGGAAGCGGCCAAGAAGCTGTTGGCAGATGGCACCCCGCCACGAGACGTTGCACGCGTTGTCGGCGTCAGTATCCCGACCCTGTACCGGTGGCTGCCGGCCAGCCGCGACACCGCTTCAGCGGCATCAGCGAGAGGTCAATGAGACCGTTCCGAATCCGGCGCACGGCGGCAACGACGTTCCGACAAGCGCGTGCCGCAAAGACGCGTCTCCCTACGGACAGGCCGATAGCTGCCGAGCTTTATCTGGCCGTGCTCCAGGATCTTCTCCGGACCTCATGCCGGCAGCGGTATTCCCCGTCTCCCAGCCGAATATTTAAGCCGACGCGGTAGGCAGTCAGGACTCGGATAGCCTAACCTGATTAGACCAAGAGTCCGGAGAAATTCTCGGACCCACTGGCGCGCGTCGCTGGTCGCCGACATCGTACTCCAGCGTGATACCGCTCACTACGGGGTGCGGGAATTTCAGGTCGAAACCGTGGATAGTGTCGTAGTTTGGATTGTAACAGCCGCCGACGGGCTGGTGCGGTTTCTGAACGGCTGCGCCATATTGTCCCGCATGCCTGACCACTCAAGAAAGCCCAGTCCGCGGGACACCAACCAGCTTGCGAAGCTGATCGTCGACATCGCGACCGGTGAAGCGGAGGATACCGCCTCGCCGCTGCCGCAACGCCCGTGGCTTCGAGGCCAATGGTCGCCGCCGAATAGCCGGGGCGAGCGAGTTGTTCGATGAGAAAGCCCCGTCGAAGCGGGGCTTTCTGCTCTTAGCGATCCTGCCCTTCGCCCCAGAATACGCGCAGAAGGTTTCGCCCCTGGGTGGCGGCTCGCACCTGCATGCGCAGGAAGATCGCCACGGCAATGGGGACGTGCCGCTGCCCGCCGGCAAGCCAGCGGGATACGTCATGCTCGCTATAGCGCGATCGGGTGACGCGGTTTAGATCCTTGCGGAAGCTATGCGCGGGCCATTTGAGCGCGCGGACGATCCAGCGCGCCCGCTCTTGAGACATCCGGAGTGCCATCACACACCCTCTAGCTCGGCCTCCTAGGGCCGCACGCCAAGGTCGACCCTTGGCAGCCGGGCGGGTGATAGCCTGCCACACAGACAGGTCGGAACGCTTTCACCCCGGGGGGCTGTTGTATGGCGATCCGCCGCCCGGCCATAGTGGGCCGCTCGGCACGCAACCGCCAAGTCGCGTCCGTGCTACCGGCAACGAGCCGGTAAGCGCTTCAGCAGCGAATCCGCAGCAACGGGCTCACTGCCTATGTGTGGTCCGGGCTATCACACCCGTGGGGAGAATGGGGCTGTTGACGCGGTGTGGTCAAGAATCAGGTGGTCTACGCTAACCTACAGCAGCGTGATGACGCTCCGCGACCATATGCATACGCGCCTTATGGAAAGCACCCCCAGCGCACTACCGCGAGATGGCGCGGCGTTCCGCGGGGATGGCAGAGCGCGCCACCGACGGGTTTATCAAAGCCGAATACCTGAAGGCTGCCTTCGCCCGCCCTCGGTTTCGAATAACAGGTCACGTTCGGCCCGGCCCAATCGATACCTTCCTCGCAGGCCGATATGAGAACGCCTCGATCTGCATCACCGGGACGTTTGTGATCTCGCCCCCGGTTTCTAAGGTCGCGAGATTGTCGTCGATCTCGACGATCTTCCCTGAGAGTTGGTGGCCGCTCAGCGTAAACAGGGTGAAGCTCGCGTCAGGGTTTTCCTGATGCGCGGTCCTGATCCCATTCACGATTTTAGGCACCATTACCACCTCCCCTGCCCCGGCAACGAACAGAGCCGATCATGAGGAAGAAGTCAAACGTCGATGGGCCGGCTCAGGACCGAGGCCTCAGCACGCACTCGACCCTGA
>Ga0265327_10002723_pt1 | contig 18058 bp, 15 predicted proteins | sample 41621metaG_FD_202089 | JGI IMG/M metagenome (GOLD analysis project Ga0265327, IMG submission 202089) | Rhizosphere microbial communities from Carex aquatilis grown in University of Washington, Seatle, WA, United States - 4-16-21 metaG | ecosystem: Host-associated > Plants > Roots > Rhizosphere... | reverse complement strand
CACGGCGGGGTCTGGGGTGTCGGTCTCGGCAACGGCACCCTGAAGATCGGCTCGGTCCCGGAGGCCTCGTCAGACATGATCGGAGCGGTGATCGGCGAGGAGCTGGGGCTGGTCGGGATCATCGCCACCGCCCTTGCGTTTGCCGTGTTCGCGTTCCTCGGCTTCCGGATTGCGCTGCGCTGCCGCGACCCCTTCGGCCGCTACCTGGTCGCGGGCGGCACCGCGCTGATCGCCGGCCAGGCGTTCGTCAACTTCGGCGCCGTGCTCGGCTTCCTGCCGCTGACCGGGGTGCCGCTGCCGCTGATAAGCTCGGGCGGCTCGAGCCTGGTCGTGATGCTCGCCATCGTCGGGGTGATGCTGAACGTGGCCGACAGCCAGCGCACCCCAGCTGCTCGCTCCCAGAGGAAGGGCGATGCCGACCGAAGCGAACCCCCGAAGCGCGCGACCGCCGCGCGTGCTGATAGCGGCCGGAGGAACGGCGGGACACGTCGTGCCGGCACTGGCAGTCGCAAACGAGCTGCGTCGTAGCGGCGCGGAGGTCGAGTTCGCCGGAGGCGACCGGGTCGAGGCCCGGATGGTGCCCGCCGCCGGGTTCACCCTTCATCGGTTCGCGACCGCGGGCTTCGAGCGGCGGCTGTCCGCGGGCACCCTGCGCAGCGCGTGGCTGGCGGGGACGGCGCCGCTTGCCTGCCGGCGGATCATCGCCTCGGTCCGGCCGGACGTCGTGTTCGGAGCGGGCGGCTACGTGTCCGGCCCGATGCTGCTGGCCGCGAAGGCAGCCCGGATCCCGTCGGCGCTGCTCGAGGTCGACGCGCACATGGGTCTCGCCAACCGGATGGCGGTGCCGCTCGTCGGCAAGGTCTATCTGTCGTTCCCGATCGAGGGCCGCAGCGGCGGCAAGTTCGAGGTGACCGGAAGGCCATGTCCCGAGCGGCCCGCGGCCGCCCCTGACGCGGATCACCCCCTGGACGTGCTCGCCTTCGGGGGAAGCCTCGGCGCCACCCGCCTGAACCAGGTCGTCGCGCAGGCGTGGGCGGCGCAGGATCCCGGCTTCACGGTGTGTCACATCACCGGCGACCGCGAGTTCGAGCAGTACCGCGGCCGGGCGACGGCGTGGTACCAGGTGATCTCGTTCAGCGACGACCTCGGCGGGCTGCTGGAGCGCTGCCGGCTGGTCGTCGCCCGCGCCGGTGGTTCGGTGTTCGAGGTCGCAGCCGCCGGCAGGGCGTCGGTGCTGATCCCCTCGCCCAACGTGACGGCCGACCATCAGACGAGGAATGCCGAGCACCTGGCCCAGGCAGGGGCCGCCGTGGTGCTTCCCGAGTCCGAGCTGACCCCTCAGCGGCTGGATGCCGAAGTGCGGTCGCTGCTTGAGGATCCGAGCCGGTTGGAGGCGATGGGACAGGCCGCGCGCGCCTGGTCGCCACCCGACGCCGCCTCCCGGATAGCCGCAGGCTTGCTAGAAATGGTCCGATGAGCTTCGCGGACCGCCGTTTCCACATGCTGGGCATCGGCGGGGCCGGCGTGTCGGCCCTGGCGACGGTGGCGTATGCGTGGGGCGCCGAGGTGACGGGCTGCGACCGCGGCGACTCGCCGTATGCCGAGCGGCTGCGGCGGTTCGGCATCGAGGTGTTCACGGGGCACGACCCGGCCCACCTCGACGAGGGCGTCGAGGTGGTGGTCTCGTCGGCGATCCCGCCGGACGAGCCCGAGCTGGCCCGCGCCCGCGAGCTCGGTCTGCGGCGCCTGCACCGGGCCGAGCTGCTGGCCGAGATGGTGTCCTCGCGCCGGTCGATCTGCGTGGCCGGCACCCACGGCAAGACGACGACCTCGGGGATGATCGCCTACGCGGCGCTCGAGCTGGGGCTCGATCCCACCTTCCTGATCGGCGGCGAGGTGCCGCAGCTCGGCGGCAACGCAGGGCCGGGCGGCGGGTCACTGCTGGTCGCCGAGGCCGACGAGTCGGACGGCAGCCTGACGCTGCTGCGGCCACGGGTGGCCGTCGTCACCAACATCGAGCTCGACCACCACACGCGCTTCCGCTCGCTGGCCGAGGTTCAGGATCTGTTCCAGGGCTGGGTTGCGGAGGTCGACCGCGGCGGCGCCGTGATCGTCGGTGAGGGCGTCAGGCTGACCGCCGACGTGCCGGTGCACCGGGTCGGCCGCAGCACCGATGCGGACTGGCACGTGGGTGCCGTCGAGACCGGCGCTGCCGGCACGGGCTTCTGGCTGCGCACCCCGGAGGGCACGCCGCACCACGTTGCGCTGGCGGTTCCCGGGGCGCACAACGCGCTCAATGCGGCATGCGCGATCGCGGCGCTGGTGGCGGGGGCGGAGGTCGAGCCGCTGGACGCAGCCGGGGCGCTGCGGTCCTTCACCGGCGCCGGACGCCGCTTCGAGCTGCGGGGCGAGGTCGCCGGCGCGCGCATCGTCGACGACTACGCCCACCATCCGACGGAGCTGGCGGCGGCCATCGAGGCGGCCCGTGCGTTCGAGCCCGCGCGGGTGGTGGTGTGCTTCCAGCCGCACCTCTTCTCGCGGACGCAGCAGATGGCCGACGGGTTCGGGCGCGCGCTGGCGCGAGCCGACGAGGTCGTCGTCACGGAGATCTACCCGGCGCGCGAGCAGCCGATCGAGGGCGTCACCGCGAAGCTGATCGTCGACCGCGTCAGCGAGCTGCGCCCGGGCATGCCGCTGGCGTACGAGCCGACGCTGGAGGCCGCCGCCGGGTATCTGAAAGGACGGCTTCGCCCTGGCGACCTGCTGCTGACTGCCGGGGCGGGGGACGTGCGCAGGGTGGGCGACCTGCTGCTGGGATGACCGGGCTGCCGGACGGCGTCGAGCGCGATGCGCCGATCGCGCGGCTGACCACGCTCGGCACCGGAGGGCCGGCGCGGTTCCTGGCCCGCCCGTCCACCGAGGCGGGCCTGCAGAACGTGCTCGACTGGATCGGCGCCGAGCAGCTCGACATGGCGGTCGTTGGCCTCGGCTCGAACCTGCTTGCCGCCGACGCCGGGTTCGACGGCGTGGTCGTGAAGCTGGTCGGCGAGCTGGCAGCCGTACACCGCGACGGCGATCTGCTTCGGTGTGGGGGCGGCGCCTCGCTGGCCGTCATCGTGCGCCGGAGTACCGACTGGGGCCTGGCCGGCATCGAGTTCGGCTGTGCCATCCCCGGGACGGTCGGCGGCGCCGTGCGGATGAACGCCGGCGCCCATGGCGGCGAGATGCGCGACGTGCTGGTCGAGGCGACGGTCGCGCGGCCGGGCAGCTCCCGGCACGCCGACGTCGGAGGCCTTGACCTCTCCTACCGGCACTCCAACGTGGCGGCGGACGAGGTGGTGGCGGCCGCCCAGCTGCGGCTCCGGCCGGACGACTCCGAGGCCGTGCGCGCCCGCGTCGCCGCCATGCAGGCTCAGCGCAAGGCCACCCAGCCGGCCAAGGTACGCACGTTCGGCAGCGTCTGGAAGAACCCATCACCTGAGCTCAGCGCCGGCCGTCTGCTCGAGGAGAGCGGCCTGAAGGGCTACGCGATCGGCGGCGCCCGGATCTCGCCGGTGCACGCCAACTTCATCGAGAACACCGGCGGGGCCACATCGGCCGACGTGATCGCGCTGATGACGGAGGCTCGCCGCCGGGCTAGTGAGCGTGGGGTGGAGCTCCAGCACGAGGTGCAGATGGTCGGGCCGATCGCCCTGCCCGATCAGTGATGCCGGGAGCTAGGCGCCCAGGGCCAACGAGCCGAAGATAAGGAACAGCGGCCACCCGATCGCCCAGGCCGCAAAGACGACATGAGGAGACGGTCGGTGCCGGTTAGGACTGCTGAACGCCCAGCCGCGACGAGCAGCACTTTCCAACCGCCGAGAACGAACCCCGGCACCAGCCAGGCCGCAGATATGAGAACGACCGTCCGCAGGCCCCACACCGATAGAAGGTGGGGCTGGGTGTCGAGGGGAACCTCGAACTCGAACCAGAGCAACGCGAGCGTGACGACGGAGCCGACCCACCACGCGACGAGCCACCGGGCGGTGCGCCGGTCAAACCATGCGGAGCGCTCAAGCAGCATGATGCGAGCCTCCAGCGCGGTGCCGTGCCACGGCGAACCCGACTAGGCCGAAGGCGAGCAGAAGCGCCCCGATGGTGCCCCACCCGTCGGGATTCAACGGCCCGTTGCGGTTGCTGTGGGCGACCAGTAGAAACAGGAGCCCTCCGCCGGCCGCCATGCCGAACGCCGTACGGTCAGGCGGGTGGGCTCCCGCGCCGATCGCGGCTCCAAGGGCGGCCGCTGGTATCAGTGCCAGGAACCCCAGGCTAATGAGGCCGAGCACGGCCAGCGCCCCGACGGTCGACCAGCCCAGAACCACCCGCATTCCCCGAGATGCCGTAACACTCGTGCGATAGCAACGCTCCCTTCCTGAGTGAGCATACCGGCGGGGAGGAGCAGAGCGCCCGCCGCCGAACCTGGCATGGATGGAGCTTGTGGCAGGTGTCGACAACGCGCTCGTGCTGCGCCGCCGGGCGCTCGCCAAGACGCGAGGACGGCGGCGGCTGATGCTGCTGCTGGGCACGCTCGGGGTGCTGGTGTTCGCCGGCGGATACGAGTTCCTGGCCACGTCGTCGGTGTTCGCCGTGCACCGGATCGAGGTGACCGGAGCCCCGCCCTGGCTGGCCAAGGACGTGCGCCACGTTGCCAACCACCACATCCACGGGCAGAGCCTCCTGCAGCTCGATACCGGCTCGATGGTGCAGGGCCTGCGATCTCAGCCCTACGTCCAGAGCGTCACGGTCAACCGACAGTTCCCCAACACCCTCGCCATCCACATCCACGCCTACCGGCCGGCTGTCTACGTGCAGGCCGGGGCGGTGGGGTACCTGGTCGCCCGATCGGGCCGCGTGCTGGAGCAGGTGACGGCGTGGCCGAACGGACTGCCCCGGGTGCGGCTGCCCATCGGCACCACGCTCGCGGTCGGACACCAGAACGGCGACGTCAACCTGGCCGGCGCGCTGGCCGTGCTGCGCGCGATCCCGCCGCGCTTCCAGGCCAAGGTGGGACCGATCCACGACCTCGTCTCGGGGTCGGGCACGGTCGCCATGCTGATCGGCCAGCACGTGCGGATCCGCCTCGGACAGGCAACCCAGCTCGCGCTCAAACTGCAGGTCGCGGAGCGTGTGATCGGCCGCATCCAGGGCGGCCAGCGGGCGAACCTGTCATACCTCGACGTGACCGCTCCGGCGCGTCCAGCACTGGGCTGGCGAACCCTTCCTCACCCTTGAGTTGAAGGTGAGAGTTTGATGTATCACGCTCCGCTTGACAGAGAGACAATGGCGCTGTACTCTCCCGTCGATGCCCCAGCGCTCCCGCTCGATAGCGGTGTGCTCTGTGGGCTCGACGTGTTTATGGGACAAGTCTCAAGCTGTACGGAAGCTTGAGGCGAGCCGTCGACGACGGAGGTCGCACGGAGATGAGAGATCAGAGCGGGAACTACCTGGCAGTGATCAAGGTCGTCGGCGTTGGCGGCGGCGGCACCAACGCGGTCAACCGGATGGTCGATGCCGGCCTGCGCGGGGTCGAGTTCATCGCCGTGAACACCGACGCCCAGGCGCTGATGATGTGCGACGCCGACGTCAAGATCCACATCGGCTCGAAGATCACCCGCGGGCTCGGAGCGGGCGCTGACCCTGCCATCGGGCAGGAGGCCGCCGTCGAGAGCCGGGACGAGCTGAAGGAGGCGCTGAAGGGCGCCGACATGGTCTTCGTCACCGCCGGCAAGGGCGGCGGCACCGGCACCGGGGCAGCCCCCGTGATCGCCGAGATCGCCCGCGAGCTCGGCGCGCTGACGGTCGGCGTCGTCACCCGCCCGTTTCAGTTCGAGGGGCAGCGCCGCGGCGATCAGGCGGAACAGGGCATCCGCGTGCTCCGCGAGAAGGTCGACACCCTGATCATCATCCCCAACGATCGGCTGCTCCAGGTCGTCGAGAAGCGCACCTCGATCGGTGACGCGTTCCGGATCGCCGACGACGTCTTGCGCCAGGGCGTGCAGGGCATCACCGACCTGATCACCGTGCCCGGCCTGATCAATCTCGACTTCGCCGACGTGCGGACGATCATGCGCGACGCGGGGTCGGCGCTGATGGGCATCGGCGTCGCCAGCGGCGAGAACCGTGCGGCCGAGGCGGCCCGCGCGGCGATCTCCTCGCCGCTGCTCGAGGCCTCGGTGGAGGGCGCGACCGGGATCCTGCTCAACATCACCGCGGGCGAGGACCTCGGGCTGTTCGAGGTCAACGAGGCGGCCGAGATCATCGGCAGCGCGGCCGACCAGGACGCCAACATCATCTTCGGCGCCGTCATCGACGAGGCGCTCGGCGACCAGGTGCGCGTGACCGTAATCGCGACCGGGTTCGACCGCGGCCGCAGCACGCGTGGCGTGATGCCGTTCGCGACCGGGCAGCGCCCGGAGCCGCAGCAGCAGCGTCGCCCGGAGGCCCCGGAGGAGACGCAGGCGGGTGAGTTCGAGCTGCCTCGCGAGGCACTCGAGATTCCGTCATTCCTCCGCGAGGAGTAACCGACCCGCGAGGTGAGACGTCGGCGGGGGAACCTCCGGTGCCGATCTAGGCGGGCGGGTTGCCCTTGCGGGCCTCGGCCAACATCTTGCCGGCGGCGATGACTGCGTCGCCCTTGTCCTCGAACACCTCTGCGGTCAGGTGCTTGTGGTTGTCGTGGTCCTCGATATAGCCGCGCCACGTCTGTGCGACGGGATCGACGACCTCGACGCCGTCGTGCCAATCCAGGTAGTTAACGCGACTCAATCTCGACCTCCTGCCCGTCATCGACCGCTTGTCGGGGAGAGCATAGTCGCGCCCTGATGGTGCCTCCGGAACGGTTCCCGCCGCCCAGGTCTGGCTGGTGGTTGTGGTTCGAGCGGGGGACGCCGAGCGACTGGCTCGGCGTCCCCCGCCGACCATCATCCGCAGGTGAAGTCGCCCGGGTTGTTCACGCAGATCGGGCCGACCGACGGCTTCGTGGTGTTGCGCTCCCCGTCCTCGTCGATCGCGACCACACGGACGGTGTAGGTATGCGGGTGGTCGTAGACCGGGAAGCTGGCCGTCCAGGTGGTGCTGGCCGCCCCGGGAGAGGCCATCGTCGCCGGGAAGTTCACGGGGTGCTCCGCCCAGAAGACGCCGGGCTGCCCGGGACACCCGGACGGGCCGCAGTAGTACTCCTGGTGCTGGATGTTCTTGACCGTGACGAGCACCTGTGCGATGCCGATGTTCGTGCCGCCGGGGTCGTTTGCGGTACCGGCGATGTCGATCGGGAACGGCGTGTAGTTGGTGGTGCCGTCGGGGTTCTGCGGGAAGTTGAACACCTGCTTTCGCACCGGCTGCGTGATCGTCGCCGTCGGCGGATTGCCGAGGCTCGGAACGAGGAAGCCGCTCGCTGCAGGTGACGGATCGCGCTGCCCGTCGGTGTCCACGGCGTCGGCCTGCACGGTCATGTGACCGCCTGCGAACGGCACCGGGAAGGTGTAGCTCCAGTTGGTCGACGTTCCGCCGGGGTTGTCGAGCGTGGCCGGCGTCTCCTCATACACCGTGCCCCAGGTCTGGGTCGCCCCATCCCACCAGCGGCCGCTGGAGTCGTTGTGGATCGCCAGCATGACCTGGTTGACGCCCGTGTCGTCGTTCGCCGTGCCCGTGGTCTGCAGGTTGCCGTTGGGATTCGGCACGGTCGACCCGTCGGTCGGCGATGAGACCGCCGTGTCCGGCTTGGTGCCCGAGCTGCCACCCAGCTCGTAGGCGAGCAGGAAGCCGTTGGGCAAACCGACGAAGACGGTTCCATTGGAGATCGCCGCCGAGGAGAAGATGAAGTTCGCTCCCGTGTCGTCAGACCACAGCTCGCTGCCGTCCTTGAGCGAGAGCGCGTGCATCGTCCCGCTCATGTCGCCGACGATCAGCACCCGCTTGCCGGAGGGGCCGGTGACCGCGGGAGATGCGGTCGTGCTCAGGGGCTCGGCGAGCCAGAGCCGGGTGCCTGTCCTGGCGTCGAACGCGTAGACCCCGGTGCTCGAGCCGAAGTACAGGTCGGTGCCGACCAGGGATGCGGTCGACCTGAAGCCGGTCGGGTTGTCGGGCGGGCCGTCGTCGCGTGCGTTGTACTGCCAGTACAGGTCGCCGGTCGTGAGGTCGAGCGCCAGGAACACGCCGTACTTGGTGCCGACGTAGACGCCACCGTCGGCGACCCCGTTGACGCCGGGAGCCGAGATGGTCGGGCCGGCGCCGACGTCGGTGTCGTCACCCACGGGCGCGTAGTAGACCCATTGCTGGACGCCGGTGAGGGCGTTCAGCGCGACCACCGAGTCGCCGGGGGAGCTGGTACCGAACACATCCAGCGGCGTCCCGTGCGCGTCATGCGCGAAGGAGGGAGGAGACCAGCTGCCGGTCAGCGCACCTCGGAAGTCGTTGAACTGCCAGACCTGGCTGCAGTCCACGGCGGAGTTCGGGTCGACACCGTTGATCGCCCACTCGTCGCCGCCGTCATCTTCGCCCGTGAGCCCGTTGTCGCCGAAGTAGACCATGACGCCCTTGCCGTCGGGGTTGACGGCGAGCGGCGAAGACGAGATGACACCGCTGGAGAGGAACCGGCAGTCGAGAGCCCCGGTCGCCGCATCGAACGCGTAGAGGTAGTGATTCGAGCTGCCGACGTAGACGACGCCGTTGAGGACGGCGGGGGACGAGTACACGTTGCCGGCGGCGTGGAACCAGACCCGCTCGCCGGTCGAGGCGTCGTAGGCGCTGACACCCTTCTTGTTGCCGGTGTAGACGAGGCGCTCGCGCAGCGACTTGTTGTACGCCACTGCCGGCGAGGAATAGATCGTCCCGCCGGTGTTCGCCTCCCAGGCGACGCCGAGAGTGTTCACGTTCGAGGCGTTGATGATGGTCTCCGACGCCTTGCCGGAGTGGGTCACGTCGTGATGGAACATCGGCCAGTTGCCGACTGTCGTGCTGCGGGCCGACCCGCCATGCACGACGCCCCCCGCTGCTACCACCAGCGCGGCAGACGCAATCAGCACTCCTGCGCGCGCCGCGCGCCTATAAGAACGTCGCATGATCCCCCCGGATTTGCCCGATTATGGAGTGCGGCCACCATACCGCCAAGCTTGGCGGTCGTCTAGGAAGATTCACAATCCGGACCAGTAGCGTTCATCAGGTGTCGGTGCGTGGGGGTGGGTGGTTCAGCACGTAGCGCCGCTCGGCCGCTGGGATGTGCGTCGTCACCATCCGCGGCAGCCGGCCCGCGAGGCTGCCTGCCCGTCCGGCGCCTGGTGCGGCCGTGAATGAGAACGCGTTGGCGAAGTCGTAGCTCTGGGCATCGGTGCGGCCGAGAGGTGGCAGGGCGAACAGGTGCTCGGTAAAGGCCAGCATCGACTCGAGAGTTGCGGGAGTCGAGTCGGTGTAGCCGGCCTTGGCGTACGGCGACACGATCACCATCGGCACGCGCGGCCCGTCGCCCGGGGGCGGCGCAGCGTGGTCGTAGAAGCAGCCGCAGTCGTCGTAGGTGATGAAGATCGCCGTCGACTGCCACTGCGGCCCGTGCATGATCGCGCTCACGACCTGCCCGATCCAGTTGTCTCCCATCGCCATCGAGTAGGTGTTGTGCTGTGAGTGGAGCAGGTCGGGCATCACGATCGTGACGTTGGGGAGCTTGCCGTTCGTGGCTGCGTTGATGACCTGCGCGGATGGGTTGATGACGTTGTTCTTCTGGGTGGTGTACTCGCAGTCGGCGAACGTCGGGCAGATGTCCCAGCCGTACGGCAGCCCCTTGGTCTGCCGGGTCGTCTCGAACAGCCGCCAGGTCAGGTGCTTGGTCCGGAGGTCGTCCATCAGCGTCGGCTCCCACTGCACCGGTGTCGCGCGGTACGCGCCGCCGTAGGGGTACGTGGTCGGATCGAGCTTGGGGTCGGGCACGCACGAGGGCACCCACTCCAGCTGGCCGCTCGGCGAGAGCCACTTGGCGTCGAGGTTGGAGTCGCAGCCCCAGCCGTAGCCGACCGGGGCGCCGGTGGTCGACGGGCTCGGGTTGTCGCCGGTGAACCCGTCCATCGACGCCGTCACAAGGTCGAGGTGCGACCCCCACGAGGGCATCGGATTCGCCTCGAAGGTCGCGTCGGACACGGTGAACTGCTGGACGAGCGAGATCAGGTTCGGGATCTGAGACGGCTGGAACTGCTGGAGGCACCCATATGTCGGCGCCGCGCAGCCGCTGAGGGTCTGCCACTTGTCCATCTTGCCGCCGTCCATGGCCCGGATCTGCCCGGTGTCGGTGTGGTCGATGGGTGGCACCACATCGGCCGCCGGGACGAGCGGCACTGTCTTGGTCGTTGTCCCGTTGAACACCTGCGCCGTGGTCGCGCCGTTGCAGCGACCGGTCTGCACGCACCAGGCCCCGAGCACGTTGTCGAAGCTGTGGTTCTCCTGGTAGATGATCACCACGTGGCTGATCGGGTCGCCCGGGCCGATGGTGTCGGCGCGTGCCGGCGCCGACACGGCCAGCGTGCCCAAAACCAGCGCGAGGAAGACCAGCCCAAACCCCAAGCCGCCTCCCCGTCCCCGGAGCCGTTGCGATGAGGCCAGCAGCACCGAAACCACGGTACGAAGGGGTCTGGATTCTGTCAAGCGGCGCCGCTCGGCGCCGCCGCGAACGCGCACCGGTCGAAGCCGCCGCCACGAGCTACACTGGCGCCTAGACCGTCTGGCCTCACCGCCTCTCGGTTGACCCTGACGCAGACGTCCCCGGCAGCCGCAAAGCTGTCGGGGACGTCTCTTTCTGGGACGCGCTTGGGAAGCTTCAGCGGGATGCCCCGCGGCGTCTGGCGGCGTCGGGTTGGCACAGGAGGCTACCCCGCGTCTTGCCCAGATGAACTCCGTATATGGGCTTCACCGCGGCATGGCCTCCTGTTGGCCCGCCACCCGCCAGCCATCCACGCTTCATCCCGCTGAACCTTCCTGACCGGCTGAACCGCGGAGTAGACTGCGCTCCCGGATGCCCGAGGACACCGCGCTGCGCCGGACGCCCCTCCACGACCGTCACGTCGGGGCCGGGGCCCGAATGGTCGACTTTGCCGGCTGGTCGATGCCGGTCAGCTACGAGGGCCTGATCTCCGAACATCTGGCAGTCCGGTCGGCTGCCGGGGTGTTTGACGTCTCCCACATGGGGCAGCTGCTGGTGGAGGGCGACCCGGCCCTCGCCTACCTGCAGCAGATGCTGTCCAACGATCTCGGCCGGATCTCGGCCGGTCACGCCCAGTACACGTTGCTGCCGGACGACAACGGGTGCCCGGTCGACGACCTGATCGCCTATCGGATGTCGGACACCCGGCTGCTCCTGGTGGTCAACGCCTCGCGGGTCGGCGACGACCACGAGTGGTTGGCCCAGCGGGTGCCGGCCGGGGTCTCCGTGACCGACTGCAGCGATCGCTACGCGATGCTGGCTCTGCAGGGCCCGCGGGCGCTGGGGCTGGTCGCACTCCCCGACCTGACGCCGTTCGGGTTCACCGAGGCGGAGGTCTGCGGCGTCCAGTGCATCGTCGCCCGCACGGGATACACCGGCGAGCCCGGCGTCGAGCTGATGTGCGGCCCCGACGACGCGGGCAGCCTCTGGGACGCGCTGCTCGAGGCCGGGGCGGTTCCCTGCGGGCTGGGCGCGCGGGACACCCTGCGGCTGGAGGTCTGCTACCCGCTGTACGGGAACGACCTGTCGCGCGAGCGCACGGCGCTCGAGGCCGGGCTGGGCTGGGTCTGCGCCCTCGACGCCAAGGACTTCACCGGTGCCGCCGCCTTGCGCGAGCAGAAGGCGCGGGGAGGCTACGACCGGCTGGTCGCGTTCCGGATGGACGGGCGCGGCATTCCCCGCCAGGGCATGCCCATCGAACCGGCCGGGGAGGTCACCAGCGGCACCATGTCGCCTTCGCTGAAGATCGGGATCGGCATGGGCTACGTCCCGCCCGCCTCCGCCGAGCCCGGCACCCCGATCCAGATCGACGTCCGTGGCACGCCGCATCCGGCCATGGTCGCCAGAAAGCCCCTCTACGTGAAGGAGCACACTCCATGAGCGATGCCAGCTATCCCGACGGGCTCTACTACAACGAGGAGCACGACTGGGCCCGGATCGAGGGAGACACGGCGACGTTCGGCATCACCTGGTACGCCCAGGATACGCTGGGCGAGGTGGTGTACTTCAGCCCCTCCGCCGTCGGCAGCACGATCGCCAGGGGCGGCGAGTACGGCGAGCTCGAATCGACCAAGGCCGTCTCCTCGCTGGTCGCGCCGTTGTCCGGTGAAGTGACGGAGGTCAACGAGGCGCTTCAGGGCAGTGAGGCCACCGTCAACGACGATCCCTACGGCGAAGGCTGGCTGGTCAAGGTGCGGCTGTCCGACCCCTCCGAGGTCGAGCAGCTGCTGGATGCAGCCGCCTACCAGGCCCACCTCGAGTCGCTGTGAGCTTCACGTCCCTCACCCCGGCCGACCTGGATCAGATGCTGCGGGCGATCGGCGTTGGGACGGTCGGCGAGCTGTTTGCCGACATTCCGGCCACCCTCCGCTTCGACGGCGATCTGGCCGTCGGGCCGGCACTGTCGGAGGCCGAGCTGTGGGCCCACATGAGCGAGCTCGCGGCGCAGAATGTCGATGCTGGGCGGGAGCTGTCGTTCCTGGGCGCCGGGATCTACGACCACTACGTGCCGGCCGTCATCGACGTGGTCATGCAGCGGGGCGAGTTCCTGACCGCCTACACGCCGTACCAGCCCGAGATGAGTCAGGGCGTCCTGCAGGCGATCTTCGAGTACCAGACGGCGATCTGCGAGCTGACCGGCATGGACGTCTCGAACGCCTCCGGCTACGACGGGATGACAGTGGCGGCCGATGCCTGCTACGTCGCCAAGCTGGCCACCGGCCGCGACAAGGTGGTGCTCGCCGAGACCCTGAACCCCCAGGTGCGACAGGTCGTGCGGACGTTCGCGCCGGGGTTCGGGATGCAGGTGGTCGAGGTGCCCCACGAGGGTGGCGCGGTCGACCCGGCGGCGTTCGGCGCCGCGGCCGAGGGCGCCGCCTGTGCGATCTTCGCTCAGCCCAACTTCTTCGGCGTGCTCGAGGATGCGCCGGCGCTGGCGGATGCCGCCAAGCAGGCCGGCGCCCTGGCCGTGGCGCACGTCGATCTGACAACGCTGGGAGTGCTGGAGGCGCCCGGCGCATACGGCTGTGACCTGGCGATCGGCGAGGGGCAGGCGGCGGGCAACCCGCTTGCCTACGGCGGCCCGCACTACGGCTTCCTGGCGGCGCGGATGGCACTGGCCCGCCAGCTCCCCGGCCGGATCGTCGGCGAGACGGTCGACCGCACCGGCCAGCGGGCGTACGTGCTCACGCTGCAGACCCGGGAGCAGCACATCCGGCGGGAGCGGGCGACCTCGAACATCACCTCCAACCAGACGCTGCTTGCGCTGGCCGGCCTCGCGTACCTCTCGTGGCTGGGGCCGCAGGGGTTGCGGGAGCTGGGCGAGCGCTGCCTGGCGCTGGCCGAGCACGCGAAGGCGCGGCTGGGTCTGCCGCCGGCGTTCGCACAGCCGACGCTCAAGGAGTTCGTGGTGCGCACCGGCCGTCCGGCCGGCGAGGTGATCGCCGCCTGCAAGCAGCGCGGCGTCCATCCGGGCTATGCCATCGGGCGCGACTACTCCGGGCTGGACGACTGCCTGATGGTGGCGCTGACCGAGAAGCGGACGACCGCTGACATCGACCGCCTGGCCGACGTGCTGGACGAGGTACTGCATGGGGTGCCGGCATGAAGCTGATCTACGAGAAGTCGCAGTCCGGGCGCCGGGCCAGTTCGCTGCCCGACCCCGACGTTGCGCCGGCCAGCGTACCCGAGCACCTGCGCCGTGTCGCTCCGCCCCGGCTCCCGGAGATGGCCGAGCCCGAGATCGTCCGGCACTTCACCGAGCTGTCCACCCGCAACTTCGGGATCGACACCGGCTTCTACCCGCTGGGGTCGTGCACCATGAAGTACAACCCGCGGGTCAACGAGCGGCTGGTCAACCTGCCCGGCTTCCGCGACCTCCATCCGTACCAGGAGGAGGACGACTGCCAGGGCGCGCTGGAGCTGATGTGGCGGCTGCAGGAGATCCTGCGCGAGGTTGTCGGGCTGGACGCGGTCACCCTCCAGCCGGCCGCCGGCTCGCAGGGCGAGCTGACCGGGCTGACCCTGATGCGCGCCTACTTCGACGACCGCGGCGAGCTCGAGCAGCGGCGCGAGATCGTCATTCCCGACACCGCCCACGGCACCAATCCCGCCAGTGTGACGATGGCCGGCTTCTCGCTGGTCAAGGTCGCCACCGACAGCCGAGGCAACATCGACGTCGACGATCTGCGGGCGAAGGTCGGGCCGCAGACGGCGGGGCTGATGCTGACCAACCCGTCAACGCTGGGCCTGTTCGAGGAGAACATCGAGGAGATCGCATCGATCTTCCATGACGTAGGTGCGCTGCTCTACTACGACGGCGCCAACCTGAACGCCGTCTGCGGGATCTCCCGGCCCGGGGACATGGGCTTCGACATCCTGCACTTCAACCTCCACAAGACGTTCTCGCAGCCGCACGGCGGCGGCGGCCCGGGCGCCGGGTCGGTGGCGGTGCGCGACATCGTCGAGCCCTATCTGCCCTCGCCGGTGGTCGCCCGTGACGGCGACCACTACCGGCTCGACTACGACCGGCCGAAGTCGATCGGCCGGGTGCGCGGGTTCGGCGGGCCGTTCGGCGTGTTCGTCCGCGCGTACGCGTTCATCCGGATGTGGGGCCCTGGGCTGCGCGACATGTCCGAGACGGCGGTCGTCAACGCCAACTATCTGCTGGCGCGGCTCCGTGACGCGTACGACCTGCCCTACGACCGCCATTGCATGCACGAGTTCGTGCTCTCGGCGCGGGGTCTGAAGAAGGAGTACGGGGTGACGGCGCTCGATGTCGCGAAACGGCTGATGGACCATGACTTCCACCCGCCGACCGTCTACTTCCCGCTGGTCGTGCCCGAGGCGCTGATGATCGAGCCGACCGAGACCGAGGCGCGCGAGACGCTGGACGCGTTCTGCGAGGCGATGCTGTCGATCGCGGCCGAGGCGGAGACCGATCCCCAGGTGCTGAAGGGCGCGCCGCACAGCCGGCCGGTGTCACGGCCGGACGAGGCAACGGCGGCCAAGCGGCTGACCGTGCGCCACCACTTCGACGAGGAGTGACTACCGCATGGTTGAGCCGCGCGATGCCAGCGATGCTCACAGTTGCGAGAATCGTCTTCATGCTCGCTGCAGCCGTTCGATCGGTGCTGACCGCTTGGCTTCGTACCGTCTTGAACCGCGCGGCAACCGAAGTCTGGGGCAGGCGCAGTCCGGCATCTAATCAAGGTTGATCTGTTGTCCCACTCGGCCTCGGCTACGGTCAAGCCGTTCGTAGTTCGTGCGCAGTCCGCATTGCGGGGAGCAGGCCTTAGGGATGCATCATGCTTCCTGAACTGGAAGGCCGACGGCGCTCTCTCCGTGCGGCCCCCGTCAGTGGTAGACCTTGTTGGCCGCGTACGTGGCCTGAGCCACCGTGAAGCCATCCCCAGCGGATGAATCAAGCTGCTGGATCAGACCGGACTTGCTGAACCCACCCATCTGCATGTAGGTCTTGGCTGAGTCAACGGCCTGCGAGTCGAAGTCGATGTGCAGGTAGTTGACCGCGAACACGGCATCCGCCTTAGGGAAGCCATCACCAGCGCTGGAGTCAAGCTGTTGCACCAAGCCGTTGTAGCTGAAGCCAGTGCCCATGGAGATGTAGGTCTTGGCAGAGTCGATCGCCTGCTTCTCGGATTCCGTCATCTTCGGCTTGGCAGGCTTGCTGGTCGTGGTAGCCGGTGGACTCGTCGTAGCTGGCTGCGTCGATGACGACTGGCTAGAGGGCTGAGTCACCGTTTGCGTGACTGTCTGCGTCTGGTTCCCAGCGTTGCTGCTCTTGCTGCCGTTGCCGCCTGCGATGGCTCCAACCACCGCCAGGCCGATGAACAGTGCTGCAACCCAGATGGCAACCTTGGCTGCTTTCCCGGCCTCACGGTATTTCTGCAGCAGATTCCCCACGGAGCACTCCCTCTTAGCTGGTGTTCACTGGAGCCGTTGTCCGGCAGGTGCGCCAGTGCCACCCCATGCCCGGATAGCTGGCCAGACTACTGATACCAACGCCAGTCTTCAAGACTCGCAGTGCGAATGGACTCTTCCCAGTTGAGGATTCCCGTGCTCGAACCGGCGATCAGCATCACCATCACCTTCTGATGGCTAAGTCGGCTCAGCTACACGGGGCGTCCACCCGTTCCGGAGAGGAGTGAGCCTCAGCCCGGTGCGCGCGTCCACACGCCCGAGTCGGGCGGCTGGTTGCCCAGCCATCCCCCAAACTCGGGCCTGGCGACCCAGGCACGGCCTGAGGGTGCGATGGTGACGGCCTGGAGCTCGCGGTCGCCGGCGCCGGGGAGCTGCTCCCAGCCGGCGGCGGTCTGCCGAAGTGCGACCGAGCCGGTCGTGTTCGTCAGGTCGTCGCCCACCAGGTAGACCTGGTTGCCGTCGCTCGCCACACCCTCGAGCACCACCCTGCCGAGCGGCGGAAGGCCGTGGACGCGATGGAGCTTGTGCGAGTCGCCTGTCCAGGCAGCGCCGCGGTCGAATCCGTCCGGCATGGGGACGCCGCCGACCGCCCACACTGTCGTCGAGTCGCCGGGCACCTGGCTGAGGCCGAACACCTGGCGGCCTTCGCCCAACCGGAGCACCGTGTGCCAGCTCCTGCCGTTGAAGAACTCGACGGCTCCGGCGCGCCCAGAGTCGGCGGTCTCACAGTTGAAGGCGACGAAGACACCCTGGCTGGTGGCGCTGACCGCGGTGACCCAGATCTCGTGCCGGAACGGGCAGTTGGTACGGGCGAGTTCGAGTGGCACCTGCGTCCACTGACCGCCGTCGTCATGCCAGAGCAGCGGTGTTCCGAGTGGCTCGTGGTCGACGTCTGGATCCTCGACGCCGCCCACCCAGACGTCCCCGGGGCGGGCAGACACAGTCGTCAGGTCTCCGCTGTTCGTGTTGCTCGCCTGAGTCCACGGTTCGCTCACCCCTGACCACGCGGTGCCGTCCCAGTGCCCGACCAGGGGCGTGCCCGCGCCGGTCGCGAGGGCGACGGTGCGACCGACCACCCAGGCCTGTCCGTCGCTGCTGCCGCTGATGCCGGACAGGTACCCCCAGCCGTTGGTGAGGTCGGCGGGTATCGGCTCGGCCGTCCAGGTGTGCCCCGTCCGTTGCCATACGGTCGGGGTGTCGTAGCTGGTGCCGGTGGAGTCACCGCCCGCCGCCATGATGCCGGCGCCGGGAACGGTTGCGATGCTGTCGATCGACGTCGCGTCGCCTGGCGGGGCAAACGACCGGTGCCAGCCGTTCGACGCCATCGCGCTGCTGGGCAGCGCAAGCGCCACCATCGCCATCCCCACTAGAGCCCCCCGCATGCGGCCATCCTACCGGGTGCGGTTAGGGTTCGGCCATGGCCTACAGAGAGCCACTGCAGGCGGTGCTCCTCGACTACGGCGACACGCTGTTTCGCTTCAACTACGACCGCGAGACCCATCTGCGCGCGTGCGAGGCGCTGCTCAACGCCGCCGGCGGCGACCCCGCCGACGCCCAGACGCTGCTGGAGGGGTTCGGCCCGGCTTTCGAGCAGGCGGTCACCGAGCGCGACCCAGACACCGAGCTCGACTACCCGCTGCTGATGCGGGGACTGCTGGCGGCGGTCGGCATCCTGCCCGACGACGAGCGGCTGGAGGCTGCGCTGGAGGCGGAGCACCGTGCCTGGGACGGCGCGCGGGAGCTGCACCCACAGACGCTCGAACTGCTGGACGGCCTGCGCGCTGCCGGGCTCGCGATCGCGATCGTCTCGAACACGTTCGACCCGCCCCGCCTGATGCACGAGGACCTCGCGGAGTTCGGGATCGGCGAGCGGGTCGACGCTGAGGTCTTCTCGTCGGA
>Ga0265327_10002722_pt1 | contig 18062 bp, 19 predicted proteins | sample 41621metaG_FD_202089 | JGI IMG/M metagenome (GOLD analysis project Ga0265327, IMG submission 202089) | Rhizosphere microbial communities from Carex aquatilis grown in University of Washington, Seatle, WA, United States - 4-16-21 metaG | ecosystem: Host-associated > Plants > Roots > Rhizosphere... | reverse complement strand
ATCGGCGGCATAGACCAGGCTGAGACGACCAAATGGCTTCGGCAAGCCAGCTTCGTCAACTTCACTCGTCCCGTGGACTTTGCCAAGCTCGAACAGCGCAAACTCGTTGTAGCCAGCTTTGATGTTGGCATGGACTTTGTCCAGCAAACTTGGCGTCAGGCTCAGACGATAATATTGCAAGTCAGGGCTCAGTGCATTACTGATTTCGAAAGCTAGCGCTTTGTCTTGCCCAACCCTGTCGAGTAAATTGCCATGAACGAAGCTATAGGTTAGTACTTCGTTGGCACCTGCCTTGGCGAGACTAGCCCTGACTGCAGCTTTGAGCTCAAGATCAGCGTCCCGCACTACCGGTGTAATATCACGCTGTGGTAATTTGAAGTCCAATTTATCAAAGCCATACAGACGGCCAACCTCTTCTACGACGTCTTCGCGCAGCTCAATGTCGGTCCGCCAAAATGGTGCGATTATAGTCAACCCATCACCACTCACCGCAACCTGGCATTCAACATTAGTCAGTAATGTAGTCATTTCTTCGGGCTTCAGCGACACGCCCAGGCGCTCATTCACAAATTCGGCCGTAACTTTGACGGGCTCAAACAAGCTGGCTCGCTGCAAAGCGCTGGCTTCTAAATGATTGTCATCGATAAGCTCTGAAGCAATCTGGCCCGGGCTGAGGAGCAATAAATCCTTGACGGCCTGCGACAGAATCGCCAGGGTTTGCAGAGGGCTCTGGCCCTTGTTGAAACGCGTTACGGCGTCACTAAAAATGCCGTGCGCCATGCTGGTGCGACGGATGGAATACATGTCGAAAGAAGCACATTCCAGGATGATATTTTTGGTCGAAATATCAACTTCGGTGTTAGCGCCGCCCATGACTCCACCCAAGCCAATCGATTGCTGATCGGTGGCGATCATAATTGCTTCGGTGCGTGGCTCGATAGTTTTGCCGTTGAGCAACTCTAGCTTCTCATCAGCGTGTGGATTGCGGACCACGATCTGTACGCCCTCTTTGGACAGTGCTTTGACCTTGTCATAATCATAGGCATGCATCGGCTGACCAGTCAGTAACATGTAGTAATTGGTTAGATCGACTAAGTTATTAATCGGCCGCATCCCGACACGCGACAGAGCTGTTTGTAGCCACAGCGGGCTCGGCTTAACCTCCACGTCGGCGACACTTATAGCATCGAAACGCGGCACCAAGTTTGGAATCTCATTCTTAACAGTAAATGGCAACGAACTGCTGTTTTGAAGTTGTGACTCTTTGCTGGCGTCATACCACTGCGGACTCTGAAACGGTTTGCCCAAAATGCCAGCAACTTCACGGGCCACGCCCAATTGACCAAAACAGTCTGGTCGGTGGGTAAACATCTTGTTTTCGATATCGATTATGTGATCGTCCAATTTGTAAGTTTGGGCGAAGTCGGCACCCACTAGCGCATCATCTTCTAGCAGTAGTAGGCCTTCATGGCTATCGCCTATGGCGAGCTCTTTGGCGCTGGCTAACATACCATTACTGACTGCACCGCGTAATTCACGTGCCTCTAAAGTAAATACGTCGCTAGTACCGTAGGTGCTGGGCACAACAGTTCCGGGCGGCAACCAAGCCACAATCACTCCTTCGCGGACATTGGGTGCACCACAGACCACTTGCACATGCCCATCAGCATCGCGCTTGACGTCGGGCGTACTACCCCCGTCGTCAATAAGGCAAACATTGAGGTGGTCTGAGCCCTCGAGTTTTTGGCAGCTGACAACTTTGGCAATTACAATGCCACGATACTGCTGGCCAAGGTCGATCACCTCTTCGACAGCACCGAGTTGAGCGCCGATTTTTTCAACAAGCTCATCAATAGCTGGCAACTCAAAATCCAGATATTCTTTTAGCCAATTAACGCTTACTTTCACTGAGCAGCCTTTCGGATTTTGGCCTGCAGAGCATCGAGCTGAGTATCGTCCATCAGCGGCCCTTCCTTGGTGTTTATGTAGCCCTCGTACTCATCATAAAATTTGCTCGGCTCCACTACCCAAACATTAGTCTCGCCGGCCAGTTTGCCATGTAATGGATACAATTTGGCATGTACATGCGCGATGCCAGTGCCTTCAAACACAATGGCCACACGATGCACCTTCAGAGCCTCCTTAAGCAGTTTGGCAACTTTTTTGACGGCTTTAAGTAACGCTTCGTACTGCTGATCGGTCAGCTCGACGACGTCATCGCCGATATTTTTCTTTGGTAGCACCACCGTCACGCCAAGCGTGTTTGGAAACGGTGTCAGAAAAGCCAAGTGTTTCTCATCTTCCCAGATTGGCCAAGATTTCATCTTGCCAGCTACGATATCGTCGAAAAGAGTGTGTTGACTCATGAAAATTGCCTCAAAAAGTCTAATTTAGCGCTCTCGAAGTAGCGAATGTCTTCAATGCCATGTTTCATCATTACCAGGCGTTCGATGCCACCGCCCCAGGCAAAACCGGTATAGACATTGGTGTCGATGCCAGCTTCATGCAAGACATTTGGGTGAATCATGCCGCAGCCAAGAAGCTCAATCCAGCCAGATTGGGAACAGATGTTGCAGCCTTTTTTGTCACAAAAAGGACAGCTTAAGGCGAATTCGAAGCTTGGTTCGGTGAATGGGAAGTAGAATGGCTGCGTCTTAACTTCTAATTCTTTGCCGTAGTATTCCTGCAAGAACGTTTTAAGTGTTGCAATCAAATTACCAGCGTTGACGCCCTTGTCCACATAAATACCTTCTAACTGATAAAACGTGTGTTCGTGGCGAGCGTCGAGGTCTTCATTACGGAAGACGCGGCCGGGAATCACTACGGCGATCGGCTGGCCAGCCTCTAATTTGGCTTTATTGTCCTGCAAAACGCGGTGTTGCATAGAGCTGGTGTGCGCTGGCGCAATGAGTGGTTTGTCGTTTTTGTCGGTTTGGGTCGTCATAAAGGTATCATAATCATCACGCGCTGGGTGACCTTCAGCGAAGTTCAGAGCGCCGAACATATGAAAATCATCATCGATTTCGCGCGATTCGATAGCAGCAAAACCCATGCGATAAAAGATGTCGAGTACAGTACTGAGCTCGGTCATCAGGGGGTGCTGACTGCCTGTGACACTGGGCAGCAGTTGTGGTCGCTGAGCTGGTGCCACATTGACGTCATACGGCGCCGTAATATCGATAGGCACAATCTCTGTAGCCTGATCTTGAGCTTGATCGACAATTGCCTGCAACTCCTGCCGCAGCGCGTTCACATCCTGCCCAAAAGCCGCTTTTTCATCAGCCGGCAGCGTGCGCAGCTCATCATACAAAGCCTTCAGCTCGACAGCACGCAAAATCTCAGCCGGATTTTCTAGACCAGCTGCCCGTTTTTTCAGCAATTCGGCAGCTTCTGCCACCCGAGGATTCTGGTAATTCATATCTGCCGTAATTATAGCAGTTGTCCTTGCGTGCGCATACACTTGCATCCTGTTTCCATGAGGAGTAGACTCACATTATTAAATATTCGTAAAGAGAGACAAAACGAGGAAATTATGGCAAACCCACATGAACTAAGCCGTCACGGCAAGTCTATTATGTTTGGTGAATGGGTATTCGTCACGCACCGCGAGACAGCTGAAGATCCAATTAAGTTGCTACGAGGTTATGTGGAATGGGTTCCGTTGGACTATGGCGTCGAAGATGCACTGGCTTACCAGAGAGAAACTGGCAAAGCACTCGACTGGAGTGGTGTCGAGCTTTTGAATTCGTATTGGTTGTCAAATGTTACTGTACTGCAAGTTGGTGACGAACCTGAGTATGACAAATTACCAGAACAAGAATACATGGTACTCAATCCTGCTCAAGATGACTTTATTATTGAGTCATCCAATTCTCAAGCTACGTTGGTACCTGCAAAAATTGCGTAGTACCGCAAGTATTCGGCGAGTTGCTCTATAATAAGCCTATGGCGAACTTTTCTTTTGATGTAGTCAGTGAGTATGACAAGGCGGAGATGAACAATGTCTTCGATCAGGCGCAGCGTGAAATTACTAACCGTTATGATTTTAAAGGCACGCCGGCAGCTCTGGAATGGTTAAACAGCGATAAAACCGGGCTGAAAATTACCGGCAGCGGCGACTGGCAAATCGATGCCATCCTGGACATTGTACGCAAGAAACTGGCAACACGTGGTCAGAGTCAGAAGGTTTTGGATACCAGTCAGGAGATTACCGAGAGCAACCTAAAAGCTACGCAAGAAGTGCCGTTCAAGCAAGGTTTGGATCAAGAGAAAGCTAAGAAGATTACGGCCACCATTCGTGAGCAATTCCCTAAGGTTAAGCCGCAAATTCAGGGTGATGCCGTGCGCGTTACTAGCAATAGTAAGGATGAGCTGCAGGGCGTTATGCAACTGCTGCGCGCGCAGGACTTTGATTTCCCACTGAGCTTCACCAATTATCGTTAATTTGCGAAACTAGCTAAAATCTCGGTTATACTAATAAGCATGAGCGAGGTCGACCCCCTACTAGCGTCCGCCACATCTGTACTCGAAATGAATGATCGGGGTAATTACACCCAGCCGGCCAGCGGTCTGTACCCTCATCAGTGGCTGTGGGATAGCTGTTTTATTGCCATCGGTTGGCGACATTTAAATATTGAACGAGCTAAGTTGGAAGTGTTGAGCCTAGTACGTGGTCAGTGGCATAACGGCATGCTGCCAAACATCATTTTCCGCGATGACCCGGAGTATAGGACCGATCGGAATATCTGGCGCAGTTGGGTTAACCCGTTTGCGCCTGACGGTGTCATGACAACTGGCATTACTCAGCCACCGATGTTGGCTGAGGCCGTCGTGCAAATCGGTGCCAAGCTTAGCTGGCCTGAGCGTCGTAGCTGGTATCGCACCATGTGGGAGCCGCTGCTCGCCTATCATCAGTGGATGTACGATGAACGAGATCCGCACCACGAAGGCCTGGTGCTCCAAATCCACCCCTGGGAAACTGGCCTGGATAACACGCCGCCCTGGATGGAAGAGATGCACAACCACCTGCTGCCCGCCTGGATACGTGCCATAGAGGCGACGCGGCTTGATAGAGTCGTTAATCTGTTTCGGCGTGATACTCGTTCGGTGCCGATCGATGAGCGATTTTCGACCATCGAAGCGCTGGCACTGTTTGATATCCAGCGCCGTTTGCGCCGTAAAGCGTATGACATCAATCGAATTTTGGATCACTCGTTATTTGCCATCGAAGATCTGTCATTTAATAGCATTTTTGTACGCGCCAATACGCATTTGCGTGCTATCGCTAAGAGCCTACACGAAGAATTGCCAGAAGACCTCGAAAAGCGTATGCAAAAAACCGAAAAGACCTTTGAAGAACTCTGGGATCCGTACAGTGGCCAATATTATTCACGCGATTTCATTACTCACAAATTACTGAAGCAGCCAAGTGTCGCCACTCTGCTTCCACTGTATGCTGGCACGATCAGTCAGGAGCGAGCCGAAAAGTTAGTGGCTTTGCTGGAGCGTGAAAATGGCTTTGGGCCGGCCTACCCAGTACCAAGCGTGCCGCTGGATTCATTCTGGTTCCATAGGAAGTTGTACTGGCAAGGCCCATCGTGGGTCAACATGAACTGGCTGATTATTGACGGGCTTAAGCGCTACGGCTTCCATGAGCACGCCAATGCCCTGCGGGAAACCACCCTCGAGATGGTCAATAAAGGCGGGTGCTACGAGTATTTTGATCCACTAAGTGGCGAGCCAGCTGGTGCAGCCAACTTCTCTTGGACCGCCGCACTAGCAATTGATCTTCTGAAAGCCAAACCTAGCTCGTAATCGTTAGCGTAGTGCCAATATTCGACCAATCGTAAATCCACTTGGCTGTGGCAAGTGGCAATTCGACGCAGCCATGTGAAGCATCCGTTGAATCAGGACTAACATTGCCAAAGGCGTCATCCTGACGCCAGGTAGCATCATGAAAACCATACGTCCCATACTGATTCGACAAGAACGGCATCCAATAGTAGACGTAGTCATTCCAGCTGCCTGTGCTGTCCGAACCCTTCAGATACAAATCAGTCTGCTTACTATAGATATGATAGGTACCCGTCGGCGTCAAATCAGCCGCCAGGTTTTCCATCCCAGTAATGACTGGTGAATCATAAACTTGCTTGCTGCCCTCGCAAGCCCAGAGGTGACGCTGACTGATACTAACTGAGATGAATTGCGACAAAGTATTGTTAGCGCAAGCAGTGGAAGTCGGCGTTACGGTGGTCGGTGTGGTAGTAGTATTTGTGGTTGCCGTTTTAGTAGTGACCGGTTCGACTGGCTCATGATGAATGATGTACGTTGGCTTGGATACTTTTATGCTCTGACTAGCGGCTAGCTCGGCATCCACTTGATGATTGCGGTAGGCCAAACCAATAGCCGAGGCGACGATCACCAACAGCAAGGTGCCGCCAATCAACAGCCAACTCCGCCTCAGTTTTCGACTTTTAGAAGATTTTTTCCTGACAAATCGTTCGGGCATAGTTCTATTATACGAAACGCGTGATCACAAACATAAGCAGCGTGCCTAAAACGGTCAGCGCGATAGTGATGCGTGACGAGTCTTTTTCATGAGCCTGCGGCAGAATATCGCTGGCGCCAATGTAGAGCAAGAAACCGGCAAAGAAGCCCAGATACAGTACTAATTGCGTATCAGATAACGTGAACAGCAACGTTGAGGCGGCACCGAGCACTGGTGCGATTGCATCTACCAGCAAAAAACTGGCCGAGCGCCTGACGCTATTCTTGTGATTTAGCATCAAACCAACGGTGTTGATACCATCAGCAAAATCATGTCCAATAACCGCCAAAGCAACGGTGAAACCCACGGTATTATTGACCTGAAAACCTAGACCAATACCAACACCATCCAAAAAGCTGTGAGCCGACAGTGCCAAGGCCGATAAAATGCCGACTTGCGGATGCCGGTGCAAACCGTACTCTTTCTCGTGAGCATGATGCAGAAGCAGCGTCTTCTCCACGACATGAAACAGCAAAAAGCCAATCACCAGCGCGATCATTGGATAGGTCGCGTCAAGCGAATTACTGTGAATAATGCTAAAAATCTCTGGCAGCAAATCAAAGGCGATAACGCCCAGGATCACACCGGCCGTAAAGCCTAAAATATAGTGCAAATATTTGCGGTTTTTAATGGCGATGATGCCGCCGATGAGCGTTGACAGAAAGCTGCCAAATGCTAAGAGTATGGGAGCTAGGTTCATGTCTATTAGCTTAGTATAGTTTTGTGATTAATTGCAAAAGTGTCGCAATTTTTGATATAATTGCAAAATGAATGATGAGATAAATGGTCAGCTCAAGCACTTCCAATACACCTTACGCAGCCATAATCAAAGTGTGACCCAAGCTCGTAATCAAGTTTTTCTAGCCCTCCAGGGCCAAGAGCCTCAAACCATGCATGAACTCGTCGAGCAATGTAAACCATACATGGACCGTGCAAGTGTTTACCGTGTAATCAACCTTTTCGAATCCTTAGGCATCGTGCAACGCCTACAAATTGGCTGGAAATATAAGCTTGAGCTCAGCGATAGCTTTCATTATCACCACCATCACGCCACCTGCAATCGTTGCGGTCAAACTATTGCCCTGCCTGACGACTTACAGCTAGAAAATAGGATAGATTTACTGGCGTTACAGTCGGGTTTTTATTCTCAGACTCACCAGATTGAAATTCGTGGGTTGTGTTTAAACTGCTCAAAAAATAAGCCAAAAACCTAAAGACCCAGCGCGAAATTCGGCTGGGTCGGTAGGAAGCCTCACACTTCCTAGTAATTAGCTTATGCCTTTACGGCTGGTTTTGCAAGTCTTATTTTACAGAGGTCGAGACACGTATTTATTACCACGAACATAAAATTGCCAGAGCGTATCGACGGCATGTCCAGGAATGTTTGCAGCGTCTTAATCATAGTTTGATTGTAGCCCATCTGTTTGCTAATTACCCTCGTTATTCGGTACACTAGAATCACTAATGATATCACTGCTCTATGCTCTTTGATCTGCCCACCGGCGTAATCGTCAGCCTGGAAGTCCTCATACTAGTGCTCATCTCGGCCATCTGTTCGGGGCTTAACATCGCTTTAATGTCACTTGATCTGTCTGATCTGCGTCGTAAAGCCAAGTTGGGCAATCGCCAGGCCAAGCGCGTGCTGCCGCTCCGCCACAATACGCATCTGACGCTAGCCAGCATATTGTTGACAAATGTGGCTGTGGTATCAGCTTGTTCGCTAGTACTTGAGCAGTACTTCATCGGCTGGATAGCCGGCCTAGTCAGCACTCTGCTGATCGTCATATTCGGTGAAATTATACCGCAGGCTCTGTTTGCCAAAAATCCTCTCGCTTGGTGCAGCGTTTTCGCACCAGTGTTGCGCTTGATGATCACTATAACCTACATCATCAGTAAGCCATTACAGCTATTGCTTGATAAGCTTTTCCCCCACCAACGCGGCAGCCTGCAGACCCGTCAGGAATTAGGTCTGCTCATCACTGAGCATCTGGGCAATAACAGTAGTGAACTAGACGAAGACGAAGTAGAAATTATGCGGGGCGCCCTGCAATTAAGCGAAAAGCGTGTGCGCGAGATTATGACCGACATTCGTCACACCTATTGGTTGACGCCCAAAACCGCTCTTGACGATCCTAAAATCGACGAAATCAAAGCGAAAGGTTTTAGTCGTATCCCGATTTTTGATAAAGAACTGACCAAAACCTATGGCGTACTTTTAATGAAAGACCTGGTCGATATTGATTTTGACGAAAACAGCTTCCTGGTGGAGGATATGCCGTTGCACCCGACGCAATTAGTAGGCAGCATGACCGCCCTCGATACAATGTTCCGGAAATTCATTGCCGCCGGCACTCATTTAATACCTGTGGAACGCGATGACAAAATCATTGGTGTTATCACTATTGAAGACTTAATTGAAGAGATTCTGGGGCATGAAATCGAGGACGAAACTGATCGCCAAAAACGTGCAGTAACAGCTAGTTAGATAAAGTGCGCCACGAGTATTAGTAACAGCACACACAGACCGAGCAAACGGCGAAAGTAATTAACGCCCCAAATAAGTTCTAGAACTGCCCAAATAAGAATCGCGAAACCACTAATCATGCTGATGAAGCGACTAGCCGCATTATCTGGCAAAACAATACTGAGAGCTAGCGCCAGAAACCAGGTAGCCAGCAAGATATTTGGCCTTTGCCAAACTACGAACTTCCCGTTTTTATCCTCCCAAAAAGTCTGTTTTTGTGCCATTCGCTCCTAGTATAAACTAATCGTAAGCAAAATAACAGGCTAATGGGCGCTGTTACTACGCTGTTCTTGGTAAATCGCATAGCGTAGCGCTAACAGCAGTAACAAGTTGAAAATAAAGCCTGGCATGGCATCGAATTGAATACGTGAAAAGATAAAGAATTGGGTTAGCAGCAGATTTATCAGCGTCGCTTTGCGGAAGAGCTCAAAGGCTGCCAAGCGTGAGCTAAATAGTTTGATAGCGCCAGCCACCACAAAGCCACCGGCCACCAGTGAGCTGATCAGCTGCCCAATCAATAAAAAGGTCGTGTAGTCATTGCTGTTGTTGAGCAGCTGCTGGAAGTCGTCAAAATTGTTATAAACGGCCCCGAAAACAGCCAGGATGAAAATGCCGGCCTCGGCCACAAATAGAAGGCCAATCAGCCGTTGGGAATTGCGCAAACTCCAAAAGTGCTCATATTGCTTATCGAGTTTGGTCATCCAGCGTCGAAAGCGATGTGGCTTTTGCGGCGGCACTGCTTCCACCTTAGATAGCAACTGTAACAATGCTTTGGTCGTTGGACTATTTTGATCAGCTCGCTCCAGTAATTTGTGAATTCGCCGCTTTTCCTGGCGATCCATATCATGCAAAATAGTCTCTTCAAACTGCGCTAAAGCATTGAGCTCATACTCCCGGGGCGTTAGATGATCGGCGCGACTCAAGAAGTTAAATGTCAGATACAAAATGATAAAAATTGCATAAATCAGACCGATAGTCGGCGTGAAGAAGTAGTTATTGTCATTGGTGATAAATTTGCCAAGTTCATCGATGAAAATGCCAAAACCGATACCGCCCAACAGCGCCGCCAATCGCTGCACGCGTACGCCCAGAAAGGTCAACATCAGCACAATGGAGATCAGCATTAACGCGCCGCCCCACAACATGTGCGAAATGTGCAAACTGGCGCCACCGACTTGCGGATAGCCCGTCAAATATAGGTAGAGCCTCAGTAACAGCAGGCTGCTAACTGCGGATACCAGGAACAGCTCAAGGTGATCGCGTGCTCGAATGTTTCGATAGAAGGGTTGCCGGGCCATGGCTATCAGTATAGCCTTATTTTTGGCGTTTGCGCTTGTTGGGGTCTAGTTCGCGCTTGCGCAGACGCAGTGCTACCGGCGTTACTTCTAACAATTCGTCGTTTTCGATGAAGTCCAGACACTCTTCCAGACTAAAGATAGTTGGCGGTGTCAGCTGTACCACGCCGTCGCTACTGCTAGAGCGCATATTGGTCAGATGCTTGGCTTTGCAAACGTTGATTTCCATGTCTTCCTGGCGCGTGTTCAAGCCAATGATTTGACCGGCATAGACCTTTTCAGCCGGGCCGATAAAGGTGGTCCCACGGGCTTCGGCATTCTGCAAAGCATACGGAGTAGTTACGCCAGCCTCGTAAGAGATCAACACGCCATTGCGTAGTTGCTGCAAAGCAGGCGCCTCGGGTTGATAACCGATGGTTAGCGAGTTCATAATAATGGTACCTTTGGTGTTGGTCAGCAGAATGTTACGCATACCGAGCAAGGCGCGGGTTGGCATTTCGTAGACTAGTTTTGTGACGCCTTTAGGGCTAGCAAATTGTTCTTTCAAAGTTGCCTTACGCTGACCAAGCTCCATTTGCACCGTGCCCACATGTTCGGCAGGCACTTCGATAATCACTTCTTCGATCGGTTCAACGGTTTTACCGTCTTCTTCGTGTGTCACTACCTGCGGACGACCAACTTCAAATTCGTAGCCTTCACGGCGCATGGTTTCGATCAGCACACCAAGGTGCAATTCGCCACGACCAGCTACGGTAAAGCCAATGCCGTCTTCTTCAACACGCAAGCCAACATTAGTTTCCAATTCTTTAGCTAGCCGTTCAGCGATCTGACGAGAAGTACTAAATTCACCCTCCTGGCCTTTAAACGGCGAGGTATTTGGACCTAGATAAATACGCAGCGTTGGATCTTCAACTTCGATAGTTGGTAGCGCCTCTGGTTGGTTTGCATCGGCAACGGTTTCGCCAATTTGGGCATCTGCAATGCCAGTCAGTTGCACAATGTCACCCGCCACACCATTCGGTACTTCAAATCGGCTAACACCCTGACTCATAAATACATTTTCGACACGGGCTTTAGTAATGGTGCCGTCTTTTTTGCATAACGAAACTTGGTCGCCAGCTTTTACGGCGCCACGAGTAATGCGACCAATAGTGTATTTACCCTTAAAGGTATCGTGTGCCAAGGCAGTCACCAGCATTTGGAAAGGCTTATCGAGTTCAACGCTTGGGGCAGGTACATGTTCAACGATAGCGTCAAAAATGTCGTCCAGATTAGCATCAGCTTCAGCATCGGCTGGTGGCGTTGTCCAAGCTTTACCGGCGCGACCAATCGCGTAATACACAGGGTAATGCAGCTGGTCTTCGTGCACCGCCAGTTCCAAGAACAAATCAGCCAGCTCGTCTTCTACCTCTGCGATACGACTGCCCGGCTTATCGATTTTGTTGATAATAACGATTGGTTTTAGCTCTGCTGCTAGGGCTTTGCCGAGCACAAACTTAGTCTGTGGCATCGGACCTTCTTGGGCATCGACGATCAGTAAGCAGCCATCGGCCATATTCAGCGTACGTTCAACCTCACCTGAAAAGTCAGCGTGCCCTGGTGTATCAATGATGTTAACGCGGTAATCGCCATGCTGCACGGCGGTAATCTTGGCGGTGATGGTAATGCCACGCTCTTTTTCTTGGTCACCACTATCCATGATCAGCGACTGGCTCATCTCGGCCTGATTATCGCGAAATGTTTGTGACTGTTTGAGCAGGCCGTCAACTAGCGTCGTCTTACCGTGGTCGACGTGGGCAATGATGGCAATATTGCGAATTTTTGATGGATCTTGGTTACTCATGCTATAAAAATGACGCTTTTTAGCAGCGCCAGGCTTTCTTATCTGTAATTATAGCATAAGCTCCTCTGTTAGGCAACCCATGGCAAGAATTCACTGACTAAACTTCAATGGCTGATTCAGTGGTATGCAGGCGGGAACTCGTTGGTTGTCGTTATTGAAAAGGTCAACCCACAAGGACAAACCATGTCCCTCCATCTGGATTGACGGTCGAGGCGTGGCTGTGCGATCAATACCCAGCTGTTGCGTAACCTTAAAACCCTTCATCACAGCCCATTGGTATCCTGGACGTAGATCGAAGTAAGAAACAGGGGCATCCTCATGCCTATCTTCCAATAAATACTCGCCTTCTAAATGCAGGACGGGGCCCAATATATTAATCTTTGATAAGTAACTGGCGACTTCTTTCTTCTTGGCCATTTCCATAGCATCAAATTTTTGCATTCGTAGAATGAGGTGGATCTGGTTTAAGCGTTGTGCTGCTGAAAGCCCTTCGTTCTCAATAACTGGACGCAAATCTTTATAAATTGGTTCTTCACTTTGGTGCACCTTATCTAAATCACATTCATACACGGTATCTTCAAAGAGTAATGTCGAATCTTCTACAGGAAGCCAAGCAATTTCTTGAGTGATAATTTCATTGTATGATTTGTCCCAAACAGTACGTGATTCACCAACTTTAACCAAATGGCACACGACCATTCTGGTATCGCCAGTATCAACATCAACGACTGTCCTAAAACCAAAGCCATAACTTTCGCCCGCTACAACTGCATCCTCCAGGCTTGGCACCAAATTATCGAAGGTATCTTTGGTCGCTGCTTCATCTGCTAGCAATAATGGCATGGCATGTATCTTTTTGCCGACTACGGTTACGGCACGCCCAATATGTGTCGCATGCTCATCTAGCGCGTTTGCAGCAGCAAGACATGCCCGTACTTTTGCTAGCTTGCCTTCGTCTAAACCATTGATCCTGGTTTGTTCTTCTAAAGCCAGCTCAACGAGAACCTCTAAATGGTCTGACATTGGGTCACGCGTAACAGCTTTGAATTCTGGTGCGGTCATATTTGTCTCTCTTTGGTCTTACCCTACTCCTCGGCAAACAAAATTGCAATGGACTATAATTATGATATGGATATGAGACCTTTGGCGGAACGCTTGCGACCGGAAAGCTTGAATGATGTTGTTGGGCAAGAGCATTTGGTGAGCACCGGAAAGATTATTCATGAGATTATTTCTAATAAGCAGCCGACGAGCTTGATTTTATGGGGTCCGCCAGGCAGCGGCAAGACGACTTTGGCGCGAATTATTGCTAGCGAAACGGGGGCGGAATTTGTAGAGTTGAGTGCGGTGACGGCTGGCAAAGCAGATGTCATGAAAGTCATCGAGCGGGCCGCGCAGAACCAACGCCTTGGCATGCAGACCATCCTGTTTGTCGACGAAATTCACCGTTTTAACAAAGCCCAGCAAGATGCCTTTTTGCCGCATGTCGAAGATGGCACGATTATCCTAATTGGCGCTACGACCGAAAACCCGAGCTTTGAGGTGATTAATCCACTCCTCTCGCGCTCACGCGTATTGGTTTTGGAGCCACTTAGTAAAGATGAAATTGTAAAAATCTTGAAACAAGCTGCCAAAGCTGAGAAGCTATCCACCAAACAATTGCCTGTTAAAAGCATTGATTTACTGGCCGAGCTAAGTGGTGGCGATGCCCGAATTGCGCTGGGCAATTTGGAGCTCTCTCAGCAGCTGGCTAATGGTAAAACTATAACGCCGGAGTTAGTCGAAACTGCCGCTCAAACCCGCTTGCCCGGCTATGACAAAAAGGGCGAGTACCACTACAACGTCATCAGCGCCTTTATCAAAAGCATGCGCGGTAGCGATGCCAACGCCACACTCTATTATTTAGCACGGATGCTACAAGCAGGTGAAGATCCAAAATTTATCGCCCGTCGCATGGTAATTTTTGCCAGTGAAGATATTGGCATGGCAGCGCCTGCCGCACTCAATATCGCCGTTTCAACATTTCTAGCCGTCGAACGAATCGGCTTGCCCGAAGCGCAGTACAATTTATTCCACTGCGCCACGGTATTAGCCAAAGCTCCGAAGTCACGCGAAGTAGCAGATGCTATGAGCGCTGCCCTGTCTGCCGCCAAAGACTACCCCGATCTGCCTGTTCCCATACACTTGCGCAACGCCCCAACCAAACTCATGAAAGATCTCGGCTACGGCAAAGGCACCAAATGGCAAGCCGGCTTCAAACACCCCAAAGGCTTCCTCCCCGACGACATTAGCGATCTCAAACTGTTTTAGCTTGCATGTTCCTGAATGATCTCCTAGAATAAGCAAATTAATAGGGAGCCGTTATGGGTCTTAAAGTTATAGAACAATGTTTAGCGGACATCGACGTCGATAGATTAGTAGAAAGTACTGAAGCCGTAATGCGATCCGCTGTCACTGAGGCTGAAACAACATATGAAGGCAAAAGCGAGGAAGAGCTAGATAAACTCTTTCCTGCTACAGCCGAACTTGAGGGGAAACTAGGAACAATGCTTATGACTGCTTTTCGTGATCTTGATTACGACCAAGAAGAAATGAACGCAGTATGCGGTGGCTTTGCATTAGGCATTGTAGCTATGCGACTTACTACAGATAGAACAGACTTATTTGTAAGTCCTGATGCGCCCAGCGTTCCTCCTAGTTCTTGACGATTTTTTCCCAAGGCAAATCAGGTTTGCCGAAATGGCCGTAAGCGGTCGTGCTTAGGTAAATTGGTTGGCGCAAGTTTAGCTGCTCCACAATGTTTTTAACAGATGGTACTAGCACGCTTTTGGCGTATTCCAGAATCTCATCATCAGATTTTTTGCCTGTGCCAAATGTATCAACCGTAAAGTTAACCGGCTCTTTAGCGCCAATGTAATACGCTAACGCCACTTCAACGCGGTCGGCCAAACCGGCGGCCACGATGTTTTTAGCGATGTAGCGAGCGCCATAAGCACCAGAGCGATCAACCTTACTAGGGTCTTTGCCACTAAAAGCACCACCACCAACACGGGCATAGCCACCATAGCCATCAACCACAATTTTGCGACCGGTTAAACCTGAATCAGACGACGGACCTGGTGTGTACCACACACCGGTGCCATTCACGACCACATCTTTTTCAGCCACACTAAAATCATACTTACTCAATACTGGCGTAATGATCGTCTTATACACATCATCGCGAATCCGTTCCAGTGAAATCTTTTCATCATGTGGAATAGCAATGGTCACGTGTTCTACGGCGACTGGTTTGCCGTCTTCGTAACGTACGACTACTTGTGATTTACCATCGGGTCGCAAGTGTGGCAAGGCACCAGATTCGCGCGCCTCATCCAGTGAACGTGTCAAAGCATGAGCAATGGCAATCGGCGCTGGCAAATATTCCGGCGTTTCGTTCGAAGCATAACCAAACATTAATCCTTGATCACCGGCGCCGTGGTCATCGACGCCAACAGCAATTTCTTCGGACTGCTGGTGCAAATAATTTTCGATCGGTGATTTGTGGCTAAAGCCCCAGGCTGGCTCAGTGTAACCCAAGCGCTTGATCTGCTCGCGCACAATCTTCTCGACATTCACTTTGGCAGTGGTATTGATTTCACCAGCCACGATAACTCGATCGTGAGCTACCAGGGTTTCAACTGCGGTGCGACCATTTGGATCTTCGGCGAGCACGGCATCAACAATGGCATCGCTAATGGCGTCGGCGACTTTATCGGGGTGACCAGCGCAAACGCTCTCGCTGGCGAAGTGTGTTACTGTTTTTGACATAAAAATACCTTTCTGCCGTATGTAGCGAGAAAGGATATTTAGTAGTAAACATCTTCCCCGCAACTGGCGGGCTAGACGGAGCACCAACATCGTACTTCTACGACAGGTTGCTGGCAGGTCATCGAGCTAGATCTCTCGCTGCACTCTGTATATTCAAATTATTAAGTACTACTAGATTAACTTGCGGGCTTGCTTTGTGTCAAATGAAATGGGTCAGGGTCAGCGCCCATTAACATAGCCTCAAATGCTACAAGCTCCTCTGGCTCAATGCGATACGTCATCCTAGGATCCTCTTCTGCAAGATTTCTGAAGCGCTTGACGTGACCATCGCTCTTAATAAGATATTTAGTGGTTTCAGCCTTGTCGTCGAGATCACCGGAATCAACATAGGCAATAATACCTTCTGCAGCTCGTCGCCTTCCGTCTGATGGCGCGTCCAGGAGAATACGATGCACAGGCTCTTCACTCCGCGCTATCCTGACTGGCATGTCTGACTTATATTCAACGCCCTCGTTCTCAATCACCCTGCCTGCCTTGGTCTCAATGAGAGCAGACAGCAGACGATCATAATGAGCAAGCACATATACGTCTCCCGGGATAGCATATGCTTGCATGGCATGGGCGTCCTTAAAGTGGTCCGTTGCTATCTTAAAAGCACTGGACACTGGAGGTAAATTTTCGCCATTTCGTGGTCCACTCATGTAATTATTATAACACACAGTGTTAATTAATGCAAGTTCTAGCGCTTTTAGTCCTTCTCTGTTACAATCTGTAGGTTATTGGGGATTGGCCAAGCGGTAAGGCACTGGGTTCTGGTCCCAGGATCGGGGGTTCGAATCCCTCATCCCCAGCCAGACTAGAATATTAGAAAGACTTCTTCGGAAGTCTTTTTGTTTTAGCATATATTTCATTAGAATATGTGAATGACTTATGTTTACTTGATTATCGCTGGACTGCTCGTAACATTGACTCACTTTTATGTTGTGTGGCGCCACAGTGACGATCGCCGCTACTCAATCAGCGAGCATGCCATGTTGAGCAAGCAAACACATCTGATTTACTTTATCGCTCATGTTTTGTGTGACATATTCTTCATGCTTTTTTCTTATCAGTTTTTCATTCAAGAGAACGGATACTGGCTGCCATTTTATTTGAATGTTGTATTTGCAGCATTAGACTTTGTGCAAGCTGCTCTGCCCTCACGTGGTAAAACCGAAAAAGTCCACTTTGTGGCAGCTTATATTTCATGGTGCTGCTACTTGCTCTCTGGTTTGCTAGCAATCTTTAAATTACATGTGGCTCAGCCATACTTAACACTCGCCATCATGTTCATCATTCCAATATTAGGAATGTTCTTTTATATGCATATCAATCGCACAAAATTATACCCGTATCAATTAACAATAGTGCCGTTTTTCGTTATATACCTACTACTCGTTACTATAGGCGCCAGTTAAAGCTAAAGTTTTAACTCCGAACAATAAGCCCAGCCAACGATTTTCGCCTCTGTTATTTTTGCCTGTGACTGTGCACGTTAGAACGCACTATCGATAATTACAGCTCTCGTTGGACCATTATGGTGCATTCCGTAATAAGAGCCGCAATCGCCCCAACGGCAGCCAATACAGGTGCAATAACCGCACCTACAATACCTATGGTGAGCGGTATTTCTATAATCGATTTGCCCTCCTTAGTTTTTATTGTAATACGTCGTATGTTGCCCTCTTTAATAAGAGCTTTGATCTTAGCTAAAAGTTCTTCGCCCTTAACTTTGGACTCTTCTTCATATTGTTTGGTCATTTGGTCCCTCCTTCTTGTGAGCTAAGTACGTCTGGGCAAGCCAGAACCATGCTTTATCCTCTATATTATTAGCATCAAATAAGTTAAGAGGGTTCGACGTAACATCTTGAGGGTTACCATTACTTGCTAAGTATACGTCGTATTTGTTGGATGTTTGTGTTCTAGTTGGTTGAGTTCTAGACACGGGTATGTCCTTTCTGATTATGTAATATGTGATTGCGTTCAAAGTCATCTATTCAAGCG
>Ga0265327_10002721_pt1 | contig 18070 bp, 14 predicted proteins | sample 41621metaG_FD_202089 | JGI IMG/M metagenome (GOLD analysis project Ga0265327, IMG submission 202089) | Rhizosphere microbial communities from Carex aquatilis grown in University of Washington, Seatle, WA, United States - 4-16-21 metaG | ecosystem: Host-associated > Plants > Roots > Rhizosphere... | reverse complement strand
ACAAGCTTGTCACCAACGCGGACCTCACTCGCTTTAATATCAATGACTTTGCGTCCACGAAGGATGTGCGCCTTACGCGGCGTACGGGTGAGTAGTGAGGTTAACTCTGTCTTTGCACGCCGTTCGGCGTAATCTTCGAGCGCTTCACCGCCGGTCAGCATCAAGACGATAATGATCCCAGCCCAATATTCATGAAGCAACACGGAAGTGATGATAGCCGTGGCAGCCAGTATGTCGACACCATAGATACCGCTGCGCAGATCTTGAACCATATCCCAAAGCAAGGGGACTACATTGATCAGAGCACTGGTCCCCAAAATGATGTGAGCGGCCGTGTGGTAGCCGGAAATATCCAACGGCAAAGCCACGAGGATACTGATAATTACGAATCCTAATTGCTTGTATTGCCTAAAAAACCGGACAATTTTTTTTAACATCGGCTTTATTTCTCCCTCAATCTTTCCTTTCTATAATAGCATGTTGGCCCCTGTTTAGCACTGAAAAACATGAGCGAATTGCTACAATAAAGCGATATGACTGCTAGAACTCATGATCTTGCCGCCCTAACTGCACTCGGAGCTGTAATTGCCATATGGCCAGTTGGCACGATAACACTTGCAACGCTGCTGATTGCGTTGTTGGCAAATCAGATAGGCGGTATCATCCCGGATATTGATCAGCCGACCGCGCCGTTTTGGCGCAACCTACCTGTCGGTGGGTTCTTCGGCAGAGTAATCGACAAGATGCTCGGTGGACATCGTTTCCTTACTCATTCACTGTTGGGCGTCGGACTATTCGGAGGCCTGACATATCTACTTTTGAAATTCTTAAGCCCGATCATGCCACATGTAGATGTTCGTCTTGTATGGTGGGCGTTCATCATTGGTATGGTGAGCCACCTTGTTATGGATACATTTACTAAGGAAGGCGTGCCCTGGCTGCTGCCCATACCGGTTAAGTTCGGTATCCCGCCAGTAAAGTCTATGCGGATCACAACAGGCAAACGCGGCGAAACGCTCGTTTTCATAAGCATGCTTGCTTTTGACGCCTGGTTTATCGCCGCCCATTACCAACACATCATATTGCTAATCCATCAGAACGTAACTTAGCCAAAATAAAAGCCCGGATAAATCCAGGCACTTATTTTGGGGCGAACGACGGGGATTGGTCACCTCCGGCGACCCCGAAATTTCGCGGTTGAAAACAAGTTTTCATCGGAAGATTTCCTTGCGAACTGCCACAGGCAGTTCTCACCCGCAACAGTCGCGTATTCAATCCTCCTCCCAAATTAAAACAGCCAGCATGACTGGCTATTTAAATCTGGGGCGAACGACGGGGATTGAACCCGCGACATTCGGGACCACAACCCGACGCTCTACCAACTGAGCTACGTCCGCCTTATCAAAGGTGATAAGAACAGGGGAGATTATAGCTTTTTTCAGGGGTAATTGCAATTGTCGCAAATGACTCGAATTCAATCCATAAACATTATCCTGCAGATTTGGAATATGATAGATTGATACCATATGGGGCCAGAAGCACTAGGTAGTGAACTCGAATTAAGCTATGTCACGAAGATAACCTCAGTAGCCAGAAAGGCGGTGGCAAAGGGAAATTCAGTACGGCCCGATGGCGAGTATTTTGTGGCCAAGGAGCCCAATAGTTTTGGTATTCCCGCTGTTGATACTTGTCCGGGCAAGACCGAATGCTGCGAGCAAGACTGTTACGCCATTGAGGCTGAACAGAGAACAGCCACGCACGAGAAGTTGCAACACAACTATGAAGCATTGCTGAACGCAGACACAGCCGAAGGTCAAACAGAGGTGATACGCGGTCTTATTTCGAAGTACTCGGTGCAAGCGGATAAGCTCGGCATACCCAAGCTGGCTGCTTCGGAAATCGGCGAAAAAGAGACTAAGCGCCGATTTCGAATCCATTGGAGCGGAGATTTCTATTCCCCTGAATACGCACAAGCATGGAGAAATGTGATAGAAGAAAATCCTGACATACAGTTTTTTGTCTATACCCGCTCATTTCAGCCAGACGTCAATGTAGTCCCCATACTCTCAGGTATAGACAATCTGGATCTCTTCTTGAGCGTTGACAAAGACAATGTGGATAGAGCATTTGAAGTCCTGGCCGAGAATTCCGATGTTCGTGTCGCCTACCTGGTTGATTATTATGAAGATGCAGAGGAACTGAGAGCTAAGTTAGGCAGAACGAAGGATATGGGATTTCGGGAGTTTGCCTGTCCTGAAAACATGAGACATGCGACTGGTGCCCGAAAGTTGCCAGTTGTTAGTGAAAAAGGCGGCGCATGTTCACGTTGTACGTATTGTATCGGCAAGCCAGACAACTGGGATGTTACGTTTGTAAAAACAGGCCTTGAGTTTTTAGCAGAGCCGATGCTGGATATGGATTATCCCGAACCAGTCATAAGAAAGCAACGGCCTACGATAGAGCCGGTGGCTGTCGAGATTATCGCAAACCCAAAAAAGACAGAACAGCCAGTCATGACAACGGGAACACTTGCCTTGATTGAAGTGGAGTTGTCATTATTCTCGGGTACAACACTTTAATGTGACTTTGGCGGTTTGATGCCAAGCAGCAAGAGTACGAAACCGCCTAAGGCTAACCACGGCCACTTCTTTTTTTCAGGCTGATTCTTATCTTTTTCAGCACTCATAATTTTCAATGCAATGGTACGCCCGGTAGGATTCGAACCTACGACCTTGAGCTTAGAAGTCTCCTGCTCTATCCAACTGAGCTACGGGCGCTTACAAGGGAGTATAACAGATACGAGAATATTGAACTAGTACTTATGTATTGATATACTAATGGAATGAATAAACAACGTCGTTCTGCAGAAGCTATGAGAGATGCGGGCTACTCCTATAATATGATTACGGAACGGCTGGGGATATCTTCTAGTACCCTTAGCTACTGGTTTAAAGACAGGCCTTTTACCCCAAATCGTGAGGTTCTCAAAAGAATCCAGTATGGCCCTATGAAATCGGGGGCTGCCAGACATGTCCAGAAGCTGGAAGCAATACGGGAAGCAAGAGCGACAAGCCAAAAAGAAATCGGTACTTTATCAAAACGAGATTTATGGATGTTGGGTCTTGGACTCTATATTGGAGAGGGTGCTAAAACAATTGAAGCAGTCCGGATTTCTAATTCAGACCCTGCAGTCATACAGTTAGCATTAAAGTGGCTTAAAGAAGTCTGTGGTTTAGCAGATGAGAATATTACAATAAGGCTTCATATGTATCCTGATAATAATGAAGCAAATGCAAAGCAATATTGGAAGAAGCTAACAGGGTTAAAAGACAGTAATTTTCGCAAGACAATGGTAGATCGCCGCCAAAATAAAAAACAGAACAACAGAAGCAAACTCCCGCATGGAACAGCCCACATTAGCGTTATTGCAAATGGGGATGTCGAAAAGGGTGCTGCTTTGTACCGAAAAGTCGAGGGCTGGATGCTGGCCACTATTCAGGGCTTGTAGTGTAAAATATATCAGAATGGTAGCTTGCGGGTGTTGTATAGTGGCTATTATGTTTGCCTTCCAAGCAGAAGACGCGAGTTCGATTCTCGCCACCCGCACCAGAGTAGTACTTAGAAACGTAAAATATTAATCGTTATACGAATCCTGCAAAAACAGAGGGATTATATCAGAAATTCCTCTGTTAGATGCAGTGATTGTTATTTTACCCGATTGTTACGAGGTCTAGGGCTGGGTCCAGACGACGTTGTCGACATAGGCTACTATACCGGAATTACCGACACAGATGATCTGCAGACTGGCCGATGCTACATTGGCAGAACTCGGAGTGTAAGTGAAACTGACGGTATTTGTGCCTGCGGATCGGGCGCCGGTGACATACTTGCCAGAGATCCAATTGCCGCTAGCATCGTATTCATCCATGTAGAATCCGATTTCTCCACTACTGAGCTGCTTGATATTGACATATGTATTGACGGTATAGGATTTGGTAGAAGCAACTGAAACTTTTGGCGAGAAAAGGTGTGTGTTTTTGGTTGTAGCAGTCATAGATACTGAGTTAACAGGATTTGCGGGGCTGCCATTGTTGCTTGCATCGGCCAAAACCGTTGCCGGGCTGTCGGTAGTCCAGCCACCGGAAATGCCGGAATCGAAAGTACCATTCGATACGAGATTGGTCACGGTTGGGGGCGGCGTTGCTGCATTTTCATCGTACCACTGGAAGTTATCAACGTATGCTTGGATAGCTGAATTACCAGGAACGATTACCTGCAACGAGGACGTAGCTACTCTTGTTGAAGTAGGCTTGTATTCGAATCCCTCTGTTTGTGCCCACGGAAAACTAACGCTTTGTTTGTACTGCCCAGAGATCCAGTTGCCGTTTGCATCATACTCGTCGATGTAATATCCAAGCGCATAACCTGCGCTAACATTTTTCAGATTCATAAAGCTCTGTAGCATATAGGTCGTGTTCGGATTTACAGTTACTTTCGGAGAGAAAAGGTGAACGTTCTTAGTAGTTGCTATCAGGGCGACAGAGTTGGTCGGACTTGGGTAGCTGCCGTTATTGCCGGTATCAAGCTTGATGTTGGCAGGGGTGTCAGTCGTCCAACCGGTCATGCCGCTGTCAAAGCTTGAGTTGCTGAGGAGGTTTGTGCCAGTGACCAGGCCGTCTCGGACATTTACTACAGCGATACCCTTACTTTTTACATATGCAGCGATAGCATCAAGATTCGCTGTACTATACTGGTAATCGTCGGGATTTGTGCTTGCTTTCGCGAGGATGTCGTGAAAGCTCAGGACCAACCATTGCTTGTTGGCAATCGCTTGGTTTATGTAGCCTTCGACTGTTGCGACCGTGACATTGCCTTCGATGTGCTGGTCGCGCAAGATGTAGTTGTTATTAGGGCTGGCGTTATATCCTGTGTCTGCGAAACCGCGGTGCGATGCGTAATACTTGGCAATTTCTGTTAATACTGATTGATTATAGTCGCCGTATGGTGATGCGAAATCAGTCGCATTTATGCCGTTGGCGGCGAGAGTTGTCTTACTATTTGCTAACTCTGCATCGACTTGTGCAGTGGTCAGCGAACTTGTCTGGCAGTCTCCAGGATCAATAGTTGCATTGCTGGCAAGACATTCATGGTCGACAGTATGTGAGCCGATTTCCCAGCCGTAGGTGTTTTGGAGAGATTGAACCTGAGCCCAGGTCATGTAGGCAGCGTCTTGGTTTGCGAGACAGGTGTTAGGGACCGTGGTCATGCCTACACAGTTAGTAATAACGTAATCCGTTCCAGTAAAGCCGTACTTTGCAAGTGTCGGCGCAGCAGTTGCTACTGCACTGTTCAGACCATCATCAAATGTAAATGAAATCTTTGCGGTTGGCGCGATGCTCGTAGTTGCTGCTGCGGCCTTTGGAGGATGAATGGCGGGAACGGCGATAACGCTGAATAACACAAGCGACATGCTTGCAGCCGCAACTTTTTTCTTGAGTGAAGTGATACTAAACATGCCCCTAAAATCTCCTTCAGGCTGTTATTAGATTTTCGAGGCGAAGCCCCAGTCCCACTACTTGACCTATAGTATATAATAGTTACATTAATTATGCAAGTATTTTCCCATAACACAATCTGTTCGGTCAAAGCGTTGGTAAAAGCGGGGCGCAAACATCCCAATCTTACGATGCTGCTTATAGTCATTATTCTTATCGCAATTACCCTGCTTGTTGTTTGGGACCGGCAACCCACCACACGGCTTAACCTGCCGCTCGTACCTTCATCTAGCAACCAAACAGGCAATCTGATCTCTGGACAGGATTGGTCGCATATGGCTGGGGCTAAACAAACAAATGAGGGCATATCTGTTATGCCGGTCGGACTCGCAATCGTTAACCAAGATGGCACACCAGGCCAAGCGAATCCGCCGGTGAACGTAAACGGTCCTCACGTCGTCTATGATGGAACGGTACGTATCGATGCGAGGTTGAAGATTTCATCTGCCACGGCTGCAGCGATACAGTTTTATGCTGCGCCGCCAATCATATATGATGAATGGCGTTACGAGACACCGAGTGTTCGGATAAGTCTTGAAAAAAATCAGATACGAATTACTATTTGGAATGGAACGAGTGATGCGCCGGCGATTGTGCGAAGCACCCAGCGGTCATTCGATAGTGAAACAACTATCACGACAGTCATCAGCAAGGACTCCGTCGCTATATATTCGGGCGGACAGCTGATTGATTCAGAGAAGGGTCATGACACTTTTAGGACCGGAACTATATGGTTCGGTGCCGATTCGACTGGCGGAAATTTTATGATACAAAGTCTAGCGGCTGATGCCATGAGCGGATTGGTCAAAGTAGCTTCCGCACCGTCACTGACCGTGTCGCAGTCTGATTCTGGTAGTCTACGCAACCTTGCCGCCAAGTCTAGGCGAAAGCTTCCGATAGGTGCAGCGATTGCGACATATCCATTACTAAGTAACGACAGTTACCGCAACCTTGCAGGCTCACAGTTCAATATGCTCACTCCAGAAAATGCCATGAAAGCTCAGTTCATTCATCCTGCACCGAATACCTATACGTTTGAAGATGCTGATACACTGGTGAACTTTGCAAGACAGAACAACATGCAGGTCCATGGCCATGCGTTGGTCTTTGGCGAGGCGAACCCCGCCTGGATGCAGGCATCACCGCTTACCCAGCGCCAACAGATCATGATTGATCATATATCAACAGTCGTCGGCCATTATAAAGGCAAAGTAGCGGAGTGGGATGTAGTAAACGAGCCATTAGCAGATAATGACCTAGCAGACACCACCAGTCCGGATATTCGCCAAACCATCTGGTATCAGGCTATGGGCGAACAATATATCGACATTGCATTCAAAACAGCAAAACAGGCTGATCCCAATGCGAAACTTTACATCAACGATTTTGGCTTAGAAGCTGATGGTGACCGTTGGGATAGCATGATCAACCTCTTGCAGCGTCTCAAGGCGCGTGGCGTACCCATCGACGGTGTTGGCTTTCAAGCTCACGTCTATGAAAGCGGCGACTTTGTAGATAAATCAGTTCTAGAACGGCACATGCAACAACTTGCAGGGATGGGACTACTTTCTCGTGTATCAGAAGCAGATGTAACAGGTGACGATGCGCAACAGCAAGCATTGCAATATCAGGATTTGTTGTCAGCATGTATTGAGGTGCCGACATGTACTTCTTTCACGACCTGGGGTATAACGGATGCCCTCGGTTCCACTACCACGCTACATACATACCCGCTAGACTACGGTAATGACCTGCTGTGGGACGAAAACTATCATCCCAAGAGTGCACTTTCAGCCTTGCAAAATTTATTAAAAAGTGAATAAGCATAACTTTGATATAATATACTTTACAAAAAGTCACAAATAGTGTAATATGCATAACCAGATTGATTTCTTGGGGTGGTGCCATGAGATTATCTGCATAAATTAATGGGAGAACACCATATGTACCAAGCAGTACTCGGTGCTACCACCGCAACTACCGCCGCAGTCGTTTTGCCGAATACCGGTAATAACAAACTGATGGCTGTTGTCGCAACCGTTACCCTCGTCGTTGGCGTGGCTATCGTTGCTACGACCGTTGCACGTTTTGTCGCTAAGAAGGCGTACAAGGCGTAACACCTACAAGGAGAAATGGGGAGGGGATAACAGTTTTACTGATTTTCCCGCCCCATTTTTATAGCCATGAAAACGAGATATATCCTCACCTTAGGCATAGCACTGATTTTTTTAAGCAGTCTGGCAATGTCGCAGCAGTTGCTTGATTATTGGGGTTTGCATAGTGGTGGACCTGCTGGCCAGCCGGTCGCGCGCACCTCACAGCTGCTTGCTAATACCAAAGCCGCAGTAGTAATTCAGGGCAAACCGGTTCGTATTGTCATTCCAGCAGTTAATATTGATGTCCAGATTGATAACGGCATCTACTATCCAAAGTCAAAGACTTGGTCGCTGAGCCTGACGAAGGCCGAATACGCCCTTATGACCCCAGAGCCGAATAACCAGGGCGGCAATACCTTTATATATGGTCACAACCGGCGTGAGGTCTTTAATCGTCTGCCGCAGCTCCCCGTCGGCCAATACGTGTACGTCTATACGGATAACAACCATATCTTTACGTATCAATACCGCAGTCATTACGAGACAAACCCCAACGATAACTCTCTCTTTTCGTATAAGGGTGCGCCGATATTGACGCTTCAGACTTGCACGGGCTTGTGGTATCAAAACCGTGATCTGATGACATTTGACCTCGTAAAGGTGGCATAGCGTGGCCCACATTACTCTCTTGCCATTCTATATCTTTATCGCGATTGGGCTCATCTACCTTCTGCACTTCGGTCTTTATTTGGTCGGAGCTAATTTCTATGATGTCTGGCAATTTCGCCGCCAAAAAGGGCTGACGAAACGACATCATGACAAACGTCCTCTTGTCACCGTCTTGATATCTGCATTCAACGAAGAGCTTAGCATTATCCGTTGTCTCGAATCAATCCGTAAAAATACTTATAGAAAATGGGAAATTGTTGTAATCGATGACGGCTCAAAAGACAAAACATATGAACTGGTCATGCAGTATATTTGCGAACACCCAAACCGCTCGATTACATTGCTTAAAATGCCAAAAAACTCTGGAAAAGCGGCGGCACTTAACTATGGACTGAAACGCCATGCACAAGGCGAATTTATTATGACGCTTGATGCCGACTCTGTTTTGCATAAAAAGGCTATAACTAACGCTGTTTCATATTTTGGCGACCCTAAAGTTGTAGGTGTTGCAGCTAATGTGAGAGTAATGGACAACCCAACGGTTCTTGGTCTACTGCAAAAATTCGAGCATATGATTGGATATCGCTCGAAAAAGTTTTACTCGCTCACGAATTGTGAGTTCATCATCGGAGGTGTGGCATCTACATACCGTCGTGAGATGATGAAGCAAGTTGGTTATTATGATACCGATACCAGTACGGAAGACATCGGTTTGAGTCTGAAGATTGCCTCATCAGGGAATCGTGAAAACCGTTTGGTATATGGCGTTGATGTAATCGCTATGACCGAGGGTGTGCAAGATTTTAAAACGCTGCTCAAGCAGCGATATCGTTGGAAGATGGGTATGTTGCAGAATCTTCTGAAGAACAAAGTCCTATTTGCCAACAATGATATCAGATATAGTCGCATGCTTACGCTGTATAGAGTGCCTATGGCATTCTTGGGTGAAGTGCTACTCATCCTGGAGCCATTTATCTGGCTCTACCTCGTCTACCTTTCTATTGCGTTTCATACCGCAGGTATATTCATAGGTGCATATGTAACCATCACTATGTACGTTTTGTGGAACATCTGGCCAGATGAGCATTCTTCGGTTACGCGAAAGATCCGTATGAGTCTGTATGCTCCGACACTCTACTTCATCTTCTACATAATGAGCGTTGTGCAAATAGTTTCGATATTCCGTTGTTTGTTTAATCTAAAGCAGGTAACGCTGAAGACAAAAACCGACGGCAAGTGGGTCTCTCCCAAACGGACTGGCCAAGCTGCCAATATTGCCTAGATTTCGTGCATGACGGCTATCTGGGCTCCGAGCGAATTGAGACGCTCGGCCAGATCTTCATAGCCTCTATTGATTGTATACACATTTCTAAGCACTGAGGTGCCTTGAGCAGCTAGCATGCCGATGAGTAGCAGGCTTGCCGGACGAAGGGCAGGTGGACTGACGACGTCGGCCTTACTGAAAGAAGTAGGCCCAGTGATGTAAATGCGATGCGGATCTGCTAGTTCTATATTCATGCCAATCTTAGTCATCTCGGTGTAGTAGATTGCCCGGTTTTCGAACATCCAGTCATGGATGAGCGTTCGACCTTTCGTCACAGCTGCGATAGGGACGAAGTAGGGGATGTTGTCGGGGTTGATACCGGGCCACAAGTTTGGGTGCAGCTTTTCTTTTGGTGCAACCATCTCCCCGTTATGTTTGTGGATAGTCACATCTGCCAGATCGATAGTTCCATTTTCTGCTTTGTACAGGTCTGAAACGTCATATTTGAGACCCATGGTTTTTAGTTTGAATAACTCCAGGCCAATCCAGTAGATTGGAACGCGCCGTATGGTCAACTTGGAGTTGGTAGTTATGGCTGCAGCGGTAAAGAACATCGCTTCGATTGGATCTTCGGTCGGGGCATACGTAACATTTTTCTTAATCGTAGCAAGTCCGGTGACGGTTAGTATCGGTGAGCCGATGCCTTCAATCTTCACGCCCAGCCGTTTCAGGAACAGGCACAGATCCTGAACCATATAATCGGCACTGGCTCCTTGAATGACAGTGGTAGCGTCGGTGCGGGCTGCTGCCATAAGCGCATTGTTTGTAACCGTGTTGCCTTGTTCATACAGGATGACACGACTATCTTGAGCCTTCGGTTTATCTACGGTCACTTCGTAGAATCCGGTCTTTGCTTTGACGCTGACACCGAAATGTTCAAGCGCATAGAGGTGCGGCGCTACTGTCCGACGTCCGAGTTTGCATCCGCCAGCGTAGGGAATCCTGAACTGAGGATAATCATGCATCAGCGGGCCGAGCAACATCAGGACGCTCCGCGTTTTGCGCGCTGACTCGCTATTGATATTTCCGAGTTCTAGGGTAGCGGGAGGGCGGATCTCTAAGTCGTTGCCTGACAGCCACTTTATCTGGACACCGATGCTGGTGAGTACTTCGATGATACGATTGACTTCCTCGATGCGTGGCAAGGCTTTTAGCCGGGTAACTCCCCTGTTGAGCAGACTGGCGCAGAGCAGGGCGACAGCTGCGTTTTTACTGGTCTTCAGCGTGATCTCGCCATGCAGCTCGTGGCCGCCTTCTATCCGTAGATTGACCGAGCCTTCGGAAATACTAATCAGGGGTTTGTTAAGCACATCACTGATACGACCAAGCGTTTCAAGGCTCAAATTCTGGCGGCCGTGCTCGATACGGTTTACTGCGGATTGGCTAGTGTTTAGCTGTTTAGCAAACGCCGCTTGTGTAAGTCCGCGCTCTTGCCGTATTTGATAAATAAGTTGGCCGATTTTCTCATTGGTTGAAGACATGTGCGCATGAAAGTATATCGTCCATGATATAAATGTCAACTCTTGTTTTCCACCTGGGCGATATGCTAGGCAATTGTTACAATAGGTCTCAGACGGAGAAAAATGAACGATTCTATCCTGCAGCAATTATTGGATGCCGAAGAGCAACGTCAACGCGACGGTCTTGAGCTGGTACCTAGTGAAAACTATGTCAGCCGAGATGTTCTGAGTGCGCTTGGCAGCGTCTACACGAACAAGTACTCCGAAGGCTATCCCGGTATGCGTTACTACGGTGGTCAGGAAAACACCGATAAGGTCGAACAAATAGCCATTGACCGGGCCAAACAGCTATTTGGAGCCGATCATGCTAATGTTCAGCCTCATAGTGGCGCACCAGCAAACATCGCTGTCTATCAGGCGTGGCTGCAGCCGGGCGACACAATCATGGCTATGCGGCTCGATCACGGAGGTCACTTAACGCACGGTGCTCCAGTAACCTCGAGTGCCAAGCTGTACAACTTTATTCGTTATGGGGTTAAAGATGTCGAGACTGGAGAGATCGATTACGACGAGATGCGCGAAACTGCGCTGAAGGAAAAACCGAAGATTATCCTGGCCGGCTTCAGCGGCTATCCGCGCAGTCTGGATTATGCCAAGTTCGCGGCTATCGGCAAGGAAGTAAACGCGGTGTTGATGGCTGATATGGCCCACATCGCAGGACTTATCGCCGGCAAGGCTTTGCCGAACCCATTCGATTTCGGCTTTCACATCATTACCAGCACGACTCATAAGACTCTTCGCGGTCCTCGTGGCGGTCTGATATTGAGCCAGGGCACCGTGAGCAATCCATTGAAGGCTCCCGAAAAGACAATTGAGAACTTACCGACGCTTATTGACCGCGAAGTATTCCCGGGCTTTCAGGGCGGTCCGCACATGAACAATATCCTAGCTAAAGCGGTCGCATTCGGAGAAGCACAGCAACCGGAATTCCAGGTGTACGCCCAGCAGATTCTGAAGAACGCGAAGGCTCTGGCAAATGAACTCATGAAACGCGGTTTCAAACTGGTCACGAACGGTACTGATAACCATTTAATTATGATCGATATGCCAAAAAGCTTTGACATCAATGGTCGTGAAGCCCAGGAAGTATTGGATAAGATAGGGCTGACGACTAACTGCAACGCTATTCCGAACGATCCGTTGCCCCCGTTCAGGCCGAGTGGACTGCGTATCGGCACGCCGGCCATTACGACGCGAGGACTCAAGGAGGATGATATGGGGCAAATAGCTGAATGGATGGAAAAAGCTGTTACTTCCCGGCTCGACGAAAAAACACTTAACACGTTAAGTAAAGATGTAAAAGTCTTTGCCGAACAACATCCATTACCTAGTGACAAAAAAGCTTAACATGTTAAGCTTTACGTCTGAGAAACTTCAGGCCGCTCCACGTATCATCGATAGCGGCCACTTTGGTGTCTACCCAGCCCAGCGGTAGAATTGCATCTCGAAAATCTTGTTCTGATATATCTGTTTTGACTCCCGAGCTCTTTTTGGGCCAGCTGGCCCACAGTGACTTCTCAATATCATCCAGATTGCTGTGTTTCAGAAAGTCAGCCAGTTCTACTCTGCTATCAAAAAACATATGTGCATGAGTGGCCGGCAACCCCGCTGATAGTTCAATCATGTTATCGTCAGCGAATTTTGTATACCAGCCTGGCGACATTTCAACGTATACGCTTTCACCCCGTGAAAAACCAAGTTTTTTCACGAGAGGCGTCCCGGAATATCCTACATTCTTCGACATCAATTATCTCCGATAAGTTCTGGTTCTTGTTCGAGCCGAACATGAAACATTCCGTCAACCTTATCAATTATCTTATTACGGAATTTGAGTAAATCCGCAGTGTTTTTTGCGTGCTCATTCACCAGCACTAATGGCTGAGGCGTCCAAGTCGCCATGCCAGTTTCTATGTCATGAACACTTCGAAAGCCTGCCCTCTCTATTAGCCATGCTGCCGATAATTTCACGGCACCATTGTTCATATCCCAATGCACCACGTGAGGATATTTGGACTGGATGTCATCGAATGTGTGACTGCTGACTATGGGGTTGCCGAAGAACGATCCGTTATTGGCGACCTTGGCTGGGTCTGGCAATTTGGAAGTCCTAATCGCGATTACAGCATCGCGGATTGTCTGGGGAGTAAATGTTGCAATCTTGTTCTTATCCAGATATGCCTGCAATGAAGCATAAAACGGTGGTTTCGGATCGGCGTGATTGAGCTTCAAGGTGATACCAGTTATAAAGAATCGATCGCGATCATCTGATTTAAATCGGCTGTTCCGGTAGCTGAAATTACATTCATCGTTCGTAATCGTAGTCAGCTTGCCAGTCTCCTGGTCGTATACCTCAACACTTACGAGTGTGTCGGCTATCTCTTGTCCGTAAGCGCCAACATTTTGCACCGGTGTCGCTCCGGTAGTGCCTGGGATGAGTGATAACGCCTCAATTCCGGATAATCCCATAGCAACTGTGCGCTCAACGACCGTATCCCATATCTCGCCAGCAGCAATATTAACAGTCGAACTGCCGTCAGGTTGCTCGATGACATCAATGCCGCGCAACTTGTTAACCATCACCAGGCCAGAAAAGCCCTTGTCGCTCCAGACGATATTGCTGCCGCCGCCAATCATTATCATCGGCAAATCATGTTTTTTAGCCCACTTCACTGCACCATATAAGTCGTCATATGTATGTATTTCCGCCAAATGCGCAGCTGGCCCGCCAAGGCGCATGGTGGAGTGCTTGGAGAGAGGGACATCACTAAGCATATGCATCGTCCATATTATACCTGCTTTTGCTTGCAATCGATTAGTGAGCGGGAGTACCATGGAAGAGAATGAGTGATAATCAAAACTTGGGACAGCCATTCGGCACGCTGGGCAATCAGCTCAAATCAGTGCGCGAGCAGCACAAGGAAACTTTGGCTGAAGTATCGGGCGCAGTGGAGATAGAAGTCGACGCATTGCAGCGAATCGAGAGTGGCGAACAACGGCCAAGTGAAGAAATCCTACTCTTACTAATCAGCCACTTTGAGATTACTGACGATGAAGCACTCAGTTTGTGGGAACTTGCCGGCTATGATGATTCCAAAACTAGCACCACAGGTTCTGTAGAAGACATTTCCGCACAACCCGGCCAAACGGCTTTTGTGATGCCAATGGACATTCGCGTCGTATATACCGACATGGTTCATGTTATGGTCAATAATTACGGCGTGGTTATGAACTTTATGCAAAATAGCGGGCCGAACAACCAGCCCTTGGCAATCGCAAGGGTCGGCATGAGCAAAGAACACGCCCGTAGCGTACTGCAGGTATTGCAAGACACGTTGGATCAAGCAGAACGACCGGTTGCTCCAAAGCGACTTCCTGCTTCTAGGACAAAGCGTCAAAAAACTGACAAAAACTGATAGAATCAAATTTGTTTCGACAAGCGCGCGTAGCTCAGTTGGATAGAGCGTTGGTTTCCGGTACCAAAGGTCAGGGGTTCGAATCCCTTCGCGCGTACCAAGCATTTGAATTAAGACGGTGATTTATAACAGGCAAAGCAAACAGTATGAGACTGAAACTATATTTGGTACGATGTAGGCAAGATAAAGGAGTTTGTTGATGGCTGCTACTAAATCCAAAAAGTCAGTGCCTGTTAAGTCCGGCGCAAAAAACAAGGTTATAGAAAAAAAACCAAAAGACAGGCTACTCCCTAAACTGACTAATTTTTTCTTTGTTCGTCCTCGCATGACTGCCCTTATATGGGTGGCATTGGTCGTTTTCGGTGCGCTCAGTTATACGACATTCCTGCGGCGTGAGGGCTTCCCGAGTGTAAATATACCGCTCACTTTTGTCAGCGGTACCTATGCTAGTGACGCGGCAAACGTGGACGCGCAGGTTACCAAGCCGATAACCGACGCGGCGCTCAAACAGTCGGGTGTCAGCACGGTACAGGGAAGCAGTGCAAACAATTTCTTTACCATACAGATCCAGTATAAAGAAGGCGTTGACGCCAAAACGGCTGCTAAACAGTTGGAAGACACGGTTGCCAAGTCAGGCGTGCTGCCAAAAACGGCCATTGTCCAATACAACGTTCCTTATTTCGGTGCCACCGGAGGCGATATACTACCGATTGATGTCGCCGTCTCGTTCTATAACAAAGACAATACGGCCTCAACTGCACAGATAACCGCCAAAGCTAAAGAAGCCAGCGAATATCTCAAGAGCAAGAACCTGTCTCTCGTAAAAGACGTTTTCGTAAAAGACCCCTTCCAGGAAACGACCAATCCGTTGACTGGCCAAGCTGCGGTGATTCAGCGCAACTTTGACCGCTTTGGAACCCGCCAAGATAACCAGACCAAGTACTACGGTTCGGTGATCATAGGTGTTACCAAAAATGAAGGCGCCGATGTTATAAAACTGGATAAAGAAGTGCGTGATGCGGTTGACGAAATGAACAAGCAGCCCCAGTTCCAGGGCTATGCCGGGGAAGTCAGCGCCAGTTTTGCGCCGAACATTAAGGACAACATTAGCGAGCTGCAGCGTGTGCTGATCGAGGGCTTGCTTGCAGTACTCATCATAGGCTCCCTCGTAATCGCCATCCGAGCGTCATTCATAACGGTCATATCTATGATTACGGTCCTGTTGATAACACTCGGCCTGCTGTATGTGATTGGCTATACGCTCAATGTCATCACGCTCTTTGCGCTCATCTTGGGCTTATCGCTAATTGTGGACGATACCATCATCATGACGGAAGCTATCGATGCTGCCAGAAAAAAGGAGAAAGACAGACGTATCGTCGTTCAGGAAGCTACTCGCAAAGTCAGTCGGGCGATGGTTGCTGCTACTGCAACAGCAGCAGCATGTTTCGCGCCGTTGCTATTCGTGGGTGGGTTACTAGGTGGGTTTATACGCGCCATTCCGGTCACTATCATTTCTTCGCTCATCATAAGCCTTTTGGTTGCGCTGATCTTCATACCGTTCTTTGCCCGCTTCCTGCTGCTGGGTAAAAAGCAGATGGGTAAGATGGGTGTCAGAGAAATCTCGGCTGGATTCGAAGCAAAGCTGGCTGCGTTTATTGCAAAACCCATGTTGTGGGCTCGCCATTCGAAGAAGAAACTGTTCAGCGTCGGTATCGCCGCTATCGTTATCGGATTTTGTTTCATAGGCGCCGGACTGGCCATATCCAGCAAGGTCGTATTCAACATCTTCCCGCCGTCGAAGGATACTAACGGTTTATCACTGACTATGAACTTCCCGCCCGATACCACTATCGAACAAGCAGAAGGCATTGCGGCACAGGCTGATCAAATCGCCTCACAAACGATAGGCAGTAACTTTGAGCAAGCCTCTTACTTCGGAACCGGCACAGCGCAGTCTGCTAATGAGCAGATTACCATTATTTCCTATAACAAGCGGGCAGTCACTTCACCAGAGCTCGTGAAAGAACTACAGACAAAGTACGATACACAGTTTAAAGAGGCGCGCGTCATAGTCGGCCAGGTCGACCTCGGTCCGCCTGGAACCGCCTTTACTGTAAATATAGCGGCAGATAATCGCGATGCAGCATATAAAGCAGCGAAAGACATGGAAGCTTATCTGTCGACTGTGGAGTTGAAACGGGTTAGTGGCAAGACGGCTCACTTTACCAATGTGACCGTTTCAAACCCTAACACTTACATAAGTAGCAACGGCAAGCCGGTCGTGACGGTGACAACCGGGTTCGACGGCAACGATACGACCACTTTGGTTAATTTGGCTCAGACCGCGGTCAAAAATAAATTCACGGCAGAGAAACTCCAATCATATGGCCTAAAATCCGATGCCGTACAATTTGAACTCGGCCAAGAGTCGGACAACCAAAATTCCTTCAAGACACTGGTACTTGCCTTCCCAATCCTGCTGTTAGTTATGTACTTGCTGCTGCTGCTTGAATTCCGGTCATTCCTACAGCCGCTACTCATCTTTATGGCAATACCATTCAGTATCTTCGGCGTCATGCTCGGTCTTTACCTTACGAATAATCCTATCAGTTTCTTCGCATTACTGGGATTCTTTGCACTTATCGGACTAAGCATCAAAAACACCATACTTTTGACCGACTTCGCGAACCAGTCAAGACGCAGCGGTCTCGGTCCAATCGATTCGGCAGTGGCTGCACTGGAAGAGCGATTCCGACCATTGTTCGCAACCAGTGCCACTGCGGTCGTCGCACTGATACCACTGGCCATCAGCAGTCCATTCTGGCAAGGCTTGGCTGTCGTGCTGATCTTTGGCTTGCTATCCAGTACGTTGCTTGTCGTAACGGTCTTTCCGTACTACTACCTCGGCGCCGAGTATCTGCGACTTCATATTTCGCCGAAACACTTTTTCCTCTGGCTGCTTGTGACAGGATTGGTGGCAACTGGCGTCACTGCGATTTCAAATATCGAGCTCGGCATGCTGGTATTCGTTGCCAGTCTCATTGTGGTGATTCTTCAGAACGTTTACCGCCGCGCACTGGTCCGTCGCCAAGCGTAAAGCCTGCATTTAGAATTGTTTTAGAAAAAGCTTTGAACAAAAATATTTGTTACAATATAGACTATGGCTTACAAAAATGTTGAGGACCGCAGAGCGGCAAGCAAGAAACACTATCTGTTAAACAAGAAAAAATATCTTGAACGAAACAAAAGCTACAGGCAGTCTATACATAAATTCGTAAGAGACATTAAAGAGAAGAGCTCTTGCGTTGACTGTAACAAAAATTATCCTTACTATGTGATGGACTTCGATCACGTTGATGCAGGGAATAAGCAGAATATCATAAGTGTTCTCGCAGCAACAGGACGAATCGGAGCACTCAAAAAAGAAATTGAAAAATGTGAAATAGTGTGTGCGAATTGTCATAGAGAGCGCACACACCAGCGTTTACGC
>Ga0265327_10002720_pt1 | contig 18078 bp, 8 predicted proteins | sample 41621metaG_FD_202089 | JGI IMG/M metagenome (GOLD analysis project Ga0265327, IMG submission 202089) | Rhizosphere microbial communities from Carex aquatilis grown in University of Washington, Seatle, WA, United States - 4-16-21 metaG | ecosystem: Host-associated > Plants > Roots > Rhizosphere >... | reverse complement strand
ACGATGCGCACCTGCATTTGGCGGGAATCGGTTTTCGGGAACTGGAGTTCGATCTCGAGGGCACCCGGGATCTGGCCGACTTGCGCGCGAGGCTCCGGGCGCGGGTGGCGCAAACGGCGCCGAGGAAGTGGATCACCGGCCGCGGCTGGATCGAGACGCACTGGTCGCCCGCCGTGTTTCCGACCGCGGGCGACCTTGACGACATTGCTCCCGATCACCCGGTGGCGCTGGGCCGCGCCGACGGACATGCGATCGTGGTCAACAGCCTCGCGCTGAAGCTGGCCGGCATCGACCGGACCACGCCGAACCCGACCGGCGGAGAGATCGTGCGCGATCCGCGGAGCGGCGAGGCGACCGGCCTGTTGGTGGACAGCGCGCGGAGGCTAGTCGACCGGTTGGTGCCGCCGCCGACGTCGTCCGAGTTGGAACAGGCCCTGATCGTCGGCGCGCGGCGCGAGGCGGCCCTCGGTTGGACGGGCATCCAGATTGCGGGCCACAGTTTTGAGGAGGCGGAAATGGTTCGGAAACTGGTGGCGGACGGACGAATCGGGCTGCGGGTCTACGACGCCGTGAGCGGGCCCGGTCCCGAGGCCGCGAGAGAGGCGCGAACTCCCGGCCGCGCCTATGGCGAGGGCACCGCGGCCGCGCGGTTGTTCGAGGCCGGACCGGTGATTGGCGAAACCGACGGACGCTACACCCGACGGGCCGTGAAGCTTTACATCGACGGCGCGCTGGGCTCGCGGGGAGCCGCGCTGCTCCAGCCGTATTCGGACTATCCGTCGAGTGGATTGCTGATGCACCGGGCGGAGGACCTGTTGCCATTCCTGGAGGACGCACTGCGGCGCGGCATCCAGGTCGAGACGCACGCCATCGGCGACCGCGGCAACCGGATGATGCTCGATCTCTACGAAAAGGCATTTGCCGACGTGCCCCCGGCGGAGCGAGGAATCGCCGCGCCGAGGTGGCGGATCGAGCACGCGCAAATCCTCGACCCCGCCGACATTCCCCGGTTCGCCCAACTGGGGGTGATCGCCTCGATGCAACCCTCGCACGCGATCGGCGACCTTTATTTTGCCCCGAAACGCCTCGGTCCGACGCGGCTGGCCGGGGCGTATGCGTGGCAATCACTGCTTCGGACGGGCGCGGCCTTCTGCGCCGGCTCCGATGCCCCGGTGGAGCGCGGCGAGCCCCTGATCGAGTTCTACGCCGCGGTGGCGAGGCGGTCGCTCGATGGCTTCGCCGACGATGACTGGCATCTCGAACAGCGCCTGACGCGCGAACAAGCGCTGCATGCGCTGACGCTCGGCGCGGCGTATGCGGCCTTCGAGGAAGACGACCGGGGCAGCATCGCGGTCGGCAAACGGGCCGACTTCACCGTCATGTCGGCCGACATCATGCGGATTCCAGAGGCAGAAATCCCCAAGGCAACCTGTGTGCTGACGATCGTGGGAGGAAAGATCATCCACCGCGCGCCTTGAGAATGCGGCGCCAGGTGGGTTTCAACCCATCCGGCGAGGGGGCTTTCGGCTTGCTGGCTTCGGCGGGATAAACTACTTAACCGGCTGCCGGAAACCGTCCCACGACGCCACGGAAACACCTAACAAACACGCTCCATGACAACGGGTTCAAAAAGTATCGTTTCGCCCAAGAAAACGTCCAAATCGCCGTTGGGCTTTGCATTCCGGCTGACCTGGCCAGCGCTGGCGGTCCTCGGGATAGGTCTCACCTTTGTGACCTCGGGTTGCCAGTCAACCGACACGGCTGCCAACGCCGTGCAGCTGCAGGCGGCGCAGGCGGCCAGCAAATCGGCGGAAGCACAGACGGTGCGCGAGGGCGACGTGCTCAAGATCTCGTTTCCCGGCGCCCCCAACCTCGACACAACCCAGACCGTCAGGCGGGACGGGAGGATTTCACTTGGAGTGGTTGGCGAGTTCAAGGCGGCCGGCCTGACGCCGGCCGATCTGCAGAAGCAACTGGTGCAGCTTTATGCGTCCCAACTCGTGGAAAAGGAAGTCACGGTCACGATCGTGTCTTCCTCTTTCTCGGTTTATGTTACCGGCGCGGTGATCAAGCCGGGCAAGATTACGACGGATCACCCGATCACGCTGCTCGAGGCGATCATGGAGGCGGGTGGATTCGACAACACCCGGGCCGATCCCAAGGACGTGTTGATCGTTCGGATCGAGGATGGCCGGACCAAGACGTTTAAGGTGAATGTAAAGGACATCATCGACGGCGTGCAGAGCGATCCGATCTTCCTGAGGCCTTCCGATGGTGTTTTCGTGAAGGAGCGGTTCTCGATTTTCAACTGAGCGATTGAGTCCACAACCCAGCCCACTGAACGCCGACGGCTCGACTCCCCGGAGGCCGGATTTCCGGGCAACCGGGGTTTGGGTGCTCCGCTCCAGGCCGGACCTTGTCGGTGGCGAGAGGACGGCACCGGGCGGCGAGAACTATCCACGGAAATGATCCGGGCGAATCAGCGAGGGCTCCGGTGGCCGCCCGACTTCTTCCGGCACCTGCTTTAATCGGCGGCAATCCGTGGTCGGCGGCATTGTTTCGTCCACGCTGATCATTCGTGTCCCCTCGTGCCCAAGGGTGGTTCAATTGCCTGGTTCCGACTCGGCCGGGCCTCGCCGGATGGGATAGGCATAAAAAATCCCGCCGTAAGCCGGCGGGATTTCTGCAAAATGGGCCTTCTGCGCTGGCGGATCAGCACGAATGGAATCGCTTCCGAAACGCAACCAGTCCGACGAAAGCCAAGCCCAGCATGCAAAGGGTGACGCCGCCGTCCGGAACATTGGGAATCACATAGTCCTGACCCGGCCCGGTGACGGCAATGAGGTCGGCCGTGACGGCGTTGGGGTTGTTCGCGAGGAAATTCTGCATGGTGGTGATTTCTGCGAGGACGGCCGTGGAAGTTGACGCGCCGTCGATGCTGTCGAGGTGGAACGTGCCGCCGGCCACGCCGGCATCAACGATGTTCCAGATCTCGATCTGCATGGCCGCGGCATTTACGTTGGACATCGACGAAGAGTAGAACTGAGCCCAGAGCTGCTCGATCTGCGTCGCCGCGGCGGCTCCCATCGGGCCGGGGGCCTTCGGCGCGGTGCCCAGGACCACGGTGTTGTAGTTCTGGACGCTGGAGTCGCTCCAGTGCCACGGATCGATGCAAAAGCCGTTCGTCGCGACTCCGTTCACGTTTAGGGTGAGGACCCCCGCATAGACGTGCAGGCTGTTGCCCAGGGTCGAACTGTCGATCCACACGGTCTCGGCTGGGCCTACGCCCGCTTCCTGAACCGTCACGGGGTCGGCACGCAAGGCGATGGCGGCCAAAGACGACACGCCAATTGCAGCGAGGAGCAGATTCTTCAAGGTATGGTTCATGGGATAACGGGGATAATGATTGGCGATAAGGTAGCTTTAGGCGTACCACCCGGGAGGAAAGATATTAAAGACGCATAAGCAATTGGTTATTAGGTTTTAAAATTATTATTTGCCCGACAGAATTGGCTCAGGGAAAGCCGCCAGTTGTAATGAAGTCCGACGCAATTTCAGGCATTAGGTGCAAATCCTTGCAAGATCCTCGTAATCGATTCTTTTACAACACATTCTGTTTCTTTCGTGGTTCGTTTCGTTTTGTAATGAATCCCGACGTGATGGATGCCGGAGCGTTCGTAAAAAGTCGCTGCGTAGTGGACGCTCGCGAGCTGCGGCTCGACCTACGAGCGCTTGCGCCCGTCGGACAAAGTTCTGGCCGGCATCGCCGCGCGATGGTGCGAGCCGGCAATGCGCACCGAGAAGGCGGCAGGCTCTATTCGGGCTTTTGCACGCCGAGCCGCTCCATCATTTCGTAAAGCGTCGGCCGGCTGATGCCGAGTTCGATGGCTGCCGCGGAAATTTTGCCTGAATGCTTGCGCAAGGCGGTTCGAATCATTTCGGCTTCCAGACCATCCCGGGCTTCCTTCAGTGATGCTCCCGGCCGGACTGACCCAGGTTGGGAGAGCTCTAGATCTTGAAAGGTCAGTCTCTTCTTTTCGCTCATGATCACCGCCCGTTTGACCCGGTTTTGGAGCTCACGGACATTTCCCGGCCAACTGTGGCGCACCATGGCGCGATTCGCCTCTTCAGTGAAAGCGAGATCCACTTTCCCATTTTGGGCGGCGAATTGGTGCAGGAAGGACTGGGCCAGAAGAAGGACATCCCCCTCGCGGTCCCGCAACGGCGGCAGCAGGATCTGGACAACCGCCAGCCGGTAATAGAGGTCCTCGCGAAACGAACCGTCCTTCAGGGCCTTCTTCAAGTCGACGTTGGTCGCGGCGATCACCCGGGTGTCCACTTCAATCTCCTGGCGTCCGCCGACCCGCTCCAACCGTTGTTCTTGGAGAAAGCGCAGCAGCTTCACCTGCAAGAGCAACGGGATCTCGCCAACCTCATCCAGGAACAGGGTTCCCCCGGCGGAGGCTTCAATGCGGCCCTTCCGCTGGACATGGGCGCCGGTGAACGAGCCCTTTTCGTGGCCGAAAAGCTCGCTCTCCATCAGGGTTTCCGGGATCGCGCTGCAGTTGATGGCCACAAACGGGCCGTTCTTCCGGACGCTCCGGTGATGGATGGCGCGCGCGACCATTTCCTTGCCGGTGCCACTCTCGCCGAGGATCAGCACCGGCGCGTCGGTCGTGGCCACCTTGCGGATCGAGTCGAAGACCGCCTGCACGCCCGGGCTGGTTCCCAGCAGGCCTTCAAAGGAATCTCCCTGCATCCGCTGCTGCATTTCGCGGTACTCGCGTTCCAACCCGTAAACATGAAAACAGCGCTTGAGAACGAGCTTCAGCTCGGCGACGTCCACCGGCTTGCCGAGGAAATCGTACGCGCCCGCGGCCACGGCTTGGAGGGCCGAGGACTTTTCTCCCTGGCCGGTGATGACCACGATCTTCACGAGACCGTCGATGGCCAACAAGTCGGACAGAGCCGCCAGGCCTTCGACTGGCGAGGCCGGTTGGGGGGGCAGGCCGAGGTCCAGCAGGACCACCGGCGGGCGGGCTGAACGCACAAGTTGGGCCGCTCCGGCCCGATCCCCGGCCATGAGGATCTCATAATCCGTCTCCAACGCCCATTTCATCTGCGTCCGGATTTCTTCGTCGTCATCGACGATGAGCAATTTCGGTTTCATCAGCTTTCCTTGGGCAGTGGCAGGAACACTTGAAACGTCGTACCCCGGCCGGCTTCGCTTGCAACCGTGATCTTGCCGCCATGGGCCTCGACGATCATCCGGCTTTGAAACATGCCGATCCCGAGGCCGCCCTGCTTCGTGGTCTGAAAGGGGCGAAAAAGCGAATGGTTGAGGAAATCCGCGCTCATGCCGCACCCCTCGTCGCTGACCATCAGGACGACCGATGCCCCGACGCACCGGGTGGCGACGCGGACCGGCCCCTTTGCCGGCACAGCTTCGATCGCATTGAGCACAAGGTTGGTCACCACCTTCTGGATCTGCTCCGGGTCGAGTCGGACATTGGGCACGGGCTGCAGATCCTTTGAAAGCACGGAACCGGCGCCGGGGTCGAGGCCGGCCAGCGCCGACGTGACCACCTCGTTGAAGTCCGCCAGCGTCGCCTTGATCGTGAGCTCATGGCGCAACATGCTCAGACGGGCAATAAGCCGGTTGATGTGGCCCACCGTCTTGCCGATGCCCCGCAACGCATCCGCCCGGAAAACGGGGTCGTCAAAATGGACCGGCAGGTTCTGCAGCATCAGTCCGAGCGTCGAACCGGCGTTCTTGAGATCATGGACGAAGAAAGCCGCCATGGTCTGGAACGCCTCGAGCTCGCGGGCCTGGAGCAGTTTTTGGGAGAGTTGGACGTTCAGCAGGCTGGCCGCAGCATGGTCTCCGACGCACTTCAGCAGGTCGAAGTCCTGCATCGAAAAGGGCACTCCGCCGACCCGGTCACCCAGGACGATGAGGCCAAGGACTTCGCCGCGACCCGCCATCGGGATGCAGACGCGATTGCCGCCCTTGTCGGGGAATTCGGCGGGATGCCATTCCTTCACGGTCACCGCCCAATTCTCGGTGGATTTCTCGATGTCGACCGGGGCCGGCGACCTCAGGAAATGCTCGATCACGGCACTCGTCTCGGCTTCCTGCAACGAATGGATGCGCCCGCCAGTTTCCGCGAGAGAAGTCGAGGCGGCGAGGGTCATTGCCTCCTTGCGCTCGTTGACGAGCCAGATCGTGACGGAAAGCGCCTGGAACATCTCGGCGACGAGACGCACTACCGACCGGGCGAGCTCCTTTTGCTCGATGCACGAGGCGGTGCCCTCGCTGAATTTCTTCCAAGCGGTCCCGTAGTCGTAGAGCGGACGCTGGAAGTGCCGGCTGACAAAAACGCGCAATTGCAGGCGCACCCGGTCGGACTGCAGCAGGATGGCGAGCACCACGACTGCAACCAGTACGAGCAGGGCCTTGAGGCCAAAGGCGGCGTCGCCACCGAGATAGCCCACGACTTGGGCGAAAACGCCGACGATGAGCAGATAGATGCCCGCGAGGAGCACGGTCAGCGACCCCTGCAGAACGGACTGCGAGGGATACACATCCACCTCGGACTGGCCGGTGCGGAAGAACGATCGCAGCATGAGCAATGCGCCCACCAGGATGGCGGCAGAATCGAGGCTTTCGAGCGAGGGATTGATTCCGCGGAAAAGCAGGGTCTCGCTGCTGGTGTAGCCCCGCGCCACGAAGATGACCCCGAGGCCGAGAAGCATGAACTTGATTCGCCAGCGCATCGTCCCGACCGAAGCCCGGAACGTGCGCTCGAGGTTCATCACCACCACGACCGAGCCGATCAGGATAAGGATGCAAAACAGGACGCCCGCCGGGCCGAGGCGAATCATCCAGGTCTTCGTTATCGCGTCCTGGCGCAACGCCAGCAGGTCGGCGCGAAGGAAGCCCACCAGGATGACGGGCAGGACGAAGGCGCCGACGATCGGCAGCCGCCACCGGGAGATAAACTCGCGCGCGTTGCCGCGGGCATAGCTCAGACTGAAGAGCAGCCAGATTCCGGTCAACGGACAGAGGGCCAGGAAGCGCAATTGCTGCCAGCGGAGCATCTCCTCCGGGGAGACCGCGCGCGCCGAATGCCAGCTGCAGACGCTCTCGGCGAGCAGCACCGCCATGCCGACGCAGAATGCCCAGTGCACCCCAGAGCGGCGGTCCCGCACCAATGCGCCCAGCGCCAGAACGCCGCAGCAGATGGTGCTGGCCATGGGCAATACGGCGCCGGCGCTCACCCCTTCGGTTGTCGCGGTGACGAGGGCGGTCATGGGGAATGTGGGAGGTGGCGGATGTCCGGGTCGCGGCGGGTCTGCCGACGGTTCGCCAATAAGGTCGTGCTGCCAACGGTGCTCACGGAGGGAAACTGGCGGCCTAATTCGGCTCGGCGAGGACGCGCCGCGCCTCGGCGGCGAGGTCCGGCCGCAAGTTCAGGTCGAGCGCTTTTTGCAGGGCCGGCCGGCTTTCGGCGCTCTGCTTGAGTCCGGCGTGGGCCCGGCCAAGGTAGTACCAAAGCTCGGCATCCGTCGCGCGGCGGTCGGCCGCCTCCCGCAGGAGCGTTACCGCCCGGTTGAAGTTTCCCTGGCGGTAGGTGGCGATTCCCAGGGCTTTGGCCACCTCGGGATCGGTCGGGTAGGCTTCCCGCGCCTTGGTCGCGAGGTCATAGGCCTTCGGGTTGTCATCCGGACTGGCGGCGTAGAGGATGGCGAGTCGCCTTGTCGCCGGCGCGAAGCCGGGGAATGTCACCCGCAGTTTCTCGTAGGCCCCTTCGGCCGCCCGGGAGTCCAGACGCTGCTCGTCAATCACAGCCTGCGCCAGAAGGGCGGGGCCGTCATTGGGCGCCGACCGCAGGATTTGCTGCACCCGGTCCGAAGCCGCGACGGCCCCGGCGGGATTGCCCGCCAGACCGGTCAGGTCGACAAAACGCCGGGCTTCGCCGGCGCGAGCGAAGGCCGGGCCCTTGTCGAGGGCGAGCCGCATGGTCGCGCCCGCCTCCGGCACCTGGCCGACGCTGAATTGGGCCTGTGCGAGGTCGAAAAGCACCTCGGGATCATCCGGCTTTTTCCTGGCGGAATCCTGCAGCAGTGTCAGCGCCCATGGATGATTGCCGAGCGTGTATGCGAGCCGGCCCAGCAGGTGAGCCGCGTCCGGCTCATCCGGGTCCTGCTGGTGCGCAAGCTTGGCCTGCTCGAATGCCTTGTCCGTGTCCCCGCGGGCCGCGTAGAGCCGGGCCAGGCCCATGAGTGCGGCCAGGTTTCGGGGATTCGCCTTCAGCGCGGCCTGCCAGTCGCCGACCGCATTTTCAATCAGACCGGCCCGTTCGTGGACAACCGCCAGCCGCGCCAGCGCGATGGGGTCGTCCGGGTGTTCGGCGACCTCCCGCTCCAGAGTGGCGCGCGCATCGGCTCCGGCGGTCGCCGGGTCAATGGCCAGCAGCGCCAGGCGCTGTCCGGCGTTGCCCTTTCCGGGGAAGTCCTGGTTCAACTGCACGGCGCGCTGCAGCGCCGCGCGCGCCGGGCCTTCCTCGCCCATCATCGAGTGCGCCATGCCGAGGTGGTATTGGATTTCCGCCGACTCGGGCAACTTGCCGGCGCTTTCCTGCAGGAGAGTGAGGGCCCACGGGTATTGGCGTTTCTGGAAGAGAATCCAGCCGAGGGTGTCGGCCAGGTGCGGCTCGTTGGGGAGCAGCTCGCGGGCCCGCTGGGCCATCTCGAACGCCTTGTCGAGTTGTTTGAACTGTTCCGAATAAAGGTACGCCAGGTTGTTCAGCGCCGGGGTGAATCGCGGGTTGATTGCCAGGATCTTCTCGTAGCTGTCCCGTGCCGCCGGATAGTCCTTTCGCTGGTCCTGGATAACCGCGGTCAGCATCCAGGCCTCTACGTTTTTCGGATTCTTGGCCAGGACAGCCTGCAGGTTGGCCAGCGCCTTGTCCTGTTGGTGCGTGGCCTCGTAAAGGCGGGCCAGCATTAAGTACGCGGTGGTCGAGTCCGGCTGCAATTCCAGGGCTTTCCGCAGGGCGACCTCGGCCTGGTTCGGGTCCTGTTGCGCCACGTGCACCTTGGCGCGGAGCAGGTACAATCCGGCCACGGTGGGATTCTTCTCCACGCGCGAGTCGATTCGCTGGAGCGCCGCGGGATATTGTTTGGCGGCCGTGTCGAGGTCGACGAGCTGCTCCAGCGCCGGGAGGTAGTCGGGAGACAATTCCAGCGCCTTTTCGAAGGCCTGGCGGGCCTCGTCTTTCCGGCCTTGCTGAACTTGGATCAAGCCGATGAGCCACGCCGTCTGCGGGTTCCCCGGGCGGGCTTCGTCGACCCGATGGTACACGGCGATCGCCTGGTCGAAGTCACCGATGCTGCGGTAGGCCTCGGCCAGCAGGATCCAGGCTTGAGGCAGGGCGTCGGGGTGCTGCTGCACCAGTTGCTTCAGGGCGATGATGGCGGTCTTTGGGTCGCCCCGGCGGAGGTTGATTCCTGCCAGCAAGACGATGGCCTCCGTGAAATCCGGGGCGAGGTTGATCGCCTGATTGAGGCTGCCAGCCGCCTTGGCGGTGTCGCCCGCGCCCAGATAACAGCGCGCGAGTTGGTAGCGCACCGGGGCGGATTGGGGATAAAGCTTTTGGACCTCCTCCAGGCGGGCGACCGCCTTGGCGGACTCGCCCGTTTCCAGTTTCAGGCGGCCGTCAAGGAGCAGGGCCGCGAGATTCACCGGGTCGCGGGCGAGGACCCGGGAATCGAAGGCGGCGCTCTCCGGGTATTTCTTTTCCTGGGCGGCCAACTCCGCCAGCCATAGCCAGGCCGGCAGGAAGTCCGGAGTCTTTGTGGTCATCTCAAGCAGAAGCCGTCGGCCGGCTTCCACCTGGCCGTTCTGAATCTTGAATTGGGCGTACTGCACCCGCTTCGAGGAGCGGGCGGGGGCCAGGTCGGCGGCCGATCCGAGCGCCTTCTCGGCGGAAGCGAGGTCGCCCTGCGCCCATTTCAAAGCACCCAGGGCTGACCACGCGGCGCATGATTTCGGATCGAGCGCCACGGCCCGGTTGAAATCGGCCTCCGCTTCCGGTGACTTGTGCTCGCGGACAGCGAGGGTGCCCAACGCCACGAGCAGCGGGGCGGTCTCCGCCGACGGGCTGGCGGCCGTTTGCAGCCGGACCCGCGCCGCCGCGATGTCGGCCGGAGTCGTTGCCGCCTCGGCCAAAAGGAGCATGGCCTCCGGATCCTGCGGCTGGCGGTCGAGGATGAAGGTGGCCTCGTCCCGGGCGGATGGCGGCTTTCCCGCCGACAGGAAGAAAAGGCCGAACTTCAGGCGCAATTCCAGGTTGTCGGGCTGGAGTTCACGGCCCCGGAGGAGATACGGGTAGACCTGGCCGGCCCGGCCTTGGTCAAAATAGATCTCGCCCAGCCGGCTGATCGCCGGGCCGGCCTGCGGATCGAGGTGGAGCACATTCAGGTACCCAATCTCCGCCTGGTCATATTGCCCCGCTTTGAAATCGCGTTCGGCCTGCTCCAGGTACCGGGCCTTCCGGGCCTGGGGCGAACAACCCGCGCCGACAAGCAGAGCGAGGCCCGCCGCGACGACGGGCAGGAAGACACGCGTCGAGATGGGCGGTTTCATGTCAGGTGCCGCGAGCAGGCGAGGGGGCCCGCCACCGGGAGCGGTCCCATTTTACCAGGAAGAACAGCAACAGGAAGAACGGCCCGAGGGAAAGGGCGAAGAAGATCGGCCCGCCCCGCCGATGGATGTAGGAATCGATCATTTCCGGTCCGATCTGAACACATAGTTCACCGATGGTAAACACGCGCAGGCCATTTCTCAAGAGCGCCAGCGGTATCACCGCCAGCGCAAGAATCGCCCGATTCCGCATTGACCGGAGGTAAAGATGCCCAGCCAGAAGGCTGGTGAGGAAAAGGACGAGACTCGAGTGGATGCCGCTGCACTCGGGAGCCACCTGCAGGCTGATGCCCGGCAACTGGAAGATCAGGTCGTGATAGTACACCGAGGTTCCCGTGATCCTGAACAGCGCCCACGCAACGGCGGCCGAGCCATGCTGGAGGAAATTCTCGATGCCGCCGACCAGGGCCACCGGCATGGGTGCGAGGAAAACCAAAAAACCGAGGGGAAAGGCCAGGGCGGAGGCGGTTTGCCGTCCCAGGAAGAAGAGGCCGATGGCAGCAAGGAGGCCAACGAACGAGAGGGACACCAGGGCGAGCGCGTCATCCGGCGCCAACTTTACGCCCAAGGCGGGGGCGAGACCATCGGCGCCGAGCAGCAGCACCCCGGCGGCGAGTGGCAGGGCGGCCATGGGGCGGGCCGGCATTCCGGCCGGCAACAGCGAATCGCGCTTCCGCCAAGCGAGGGCGGCACTGATCAGGGGAACCAGCAGGATGTAGGAATACAGCTCGCTACCGATCGCGAATCTCGCGAGGGCGAACAAGGGCCAGCTGAAACCAAGCACCAGCATCCCGGCGGCGATCGCCGCCGGACGAAGCGCCCGGCCCAGGTCTCCCGCTGCACTGGAGGAGGGCGGCCCGGCGTTTGGTCGTGGGTCGTTGGTCACGAATTCAAGGCGAGAAGCCGCCATCTCATTGGCGGGAGAAAATGCTCGCGGGCGCACCGGCCGGCACGGGCTCCGGCTCACGAGCCACCACGAGGTGGCAGTGAAACACCGGGGGCGGCCCGACGGGAACCGAATATGAACTCGGTCGACTCATTCGGTTTAGTACCGATAGCTGAGTTCCAGTCCGTATTGCTTGCTCGAGAGTGCGAATCCGCCCGCCGTCGACGAATTGTGGGTGTTGTGAAAGACCACCGCGGCCGAGCACCGGCGAAAGACGGTGGCGCTGAGCGACAGGTCGAAGGTGTAGGTGTTGTCGTCGCGCGCACTCGTGAGCGCGCCACCCGTCAGGGGCAGGAAGGCGACTTTTCCATGAGAGCCGCCGGTGCTCAGGTAGAATTCGCCGAAAAGGCGCTGCTCGAGGCGGGCCTGCCAGACGGTGCTCTTGGTGATCACATTCTCGAAGAGCGAGGTCGCCACATCGTGTTCGGCGCCCAGGGTGATCTTGGTCGTCACGAAGGGCTGCAGGACGACGGAGGCGCCGTAGATCGGATTGCTCGAGTTCGGAGTGCCTCCCGAGAGGAAGTGCCGGTCCTCCACGCCGCCGTGGGCGGTCAGCGAGACCTTGTTGGTCACGCTCCACCCAGCCTGGAGTTCCGGGCGGATAAAGGTCGTGTCGGCGCCCGCGTTCACGTCGACATATCCAAGGCCGAGTCCGACCGCCGTATCCACGTGGGGGATCGGCTTGTAGTGCACCCAGTCCATCGTGGACCACTGGTGGGAACTCGTGAAGCTCTCCGCCGACTGGTAGGAATGCAGCAGACCGAACTCGAGGGCGACCGCGCTGTTTACGCTGTAGGTTGCGCTGAGGCTGTTCGCCCAGTTCACCTGTTTGGTCTGCTGGCCGGTTTCGACCGTCGGGGACGACGTGGTGTTGTAGTTCTGGGTCAGCTGCAGCACCCAGTCCTGGTAGGTGGTCCATCCGTTCAAGCGGACGGACTGATCGACGGAATCGGTGTACGACGCGTTCGAATAGTAGACCCAGGTGGGCACGTAATCGAACATCCAGTGCGTGCCCAGGTCGACCAGGAGTTCCGGCGAGAGGTTATGGATCGTGGTGCTCTGCTGCACGCCATTGGGATTCGGCACTCCATCGCCATAGAGCAGGCGGTAGGAAAAATGGGCCCGCACCGTGAACGGACCTGAAGCCACCAGCGGCGTATCGGGGGCGTAGGCGGGTCGGGCGCCGCTTGGGACGATGTTTTGCTCCGCCTGGGCCTGCTGCAAGGCGGCGGGCACAAGGTCCTCCGCGGGTCGCGAGGCAACCACGTCCTGGGCGCGCATCGACAACGCCCCGGCGGCGAGCGCGATCAACAGGGCCGCGCGGCCGCCGATTCGAATCAAGGTCCCGGTGGTCGGTTGGAAAGATTTCATGCAATGAGTCGAGTTCGGGTGAGACGGATCAAAGGATTGGATGCTAATGACGCTTTGCGCGGAGAACACGCGAAAAAGGAAGCGGCTCGAGGCCGCGGCAGAGTCTACCTGATTGGAGGGGCTTGGGCTAGGTGGGTCTTTCCGGGCTGGCGCCGGTGCAATCTGAACTTATCCCGGGCACTCGGGATCTCCCTCGTCAATGATTCGCCGCGGAGGACTCGGCGGCGGAGTTGGAGAGCCGTCCGGAATTGAGCAGCACCTCATAGGACCATCCGGCTGTCTCCTTGATCAAATCCTCAGCCCGTTCGCTGGATCGCCACCAGGGCTCATGTCTGTACTTTGGCGCGGACCACGACACGACCCCGACCGGGACTTCCGGCTGGAACACCTTTGCAAAGATCAAGCGACTCCGTCGTGCGTGCGGCCCGATTGTGAATACATTGATTCCCCGCGGCTTGACACCAGCGACCGCCAGGGCCCTCCAGGCGGCGGCGGCGGTGGCAAACGTGCGTTGCGATTCGGTGTCCTGGTGACTCGCAACGATGATCCTGTCCCGGGGAATGCCCAGGCGCCCGAATTCGTCTCCCGCTTCCCGGGCGAGGTCCCAACGGACCCGATCCCATGGGTTGTCGCTCAGGCCCCCGGCCGACACCACCCATTTGTATCCGCCGGCTTGAAATTCCTCCTTGGCGGCAGCCAAACCTTCAAAACCAATCCAGCTCTCGACCACCAGCACGTCGGCCGGCTCCCTCTCCGTCATCGAGAAGAATCTCTCGGCGCGAAACCACCACAGGGCGGTGGCGGACGCCGCCACCAGAAACAAGCAACCCCATCCGGCCCACGTTGGCCACCAGACCTGTCGACGCCGTGCGAGTGGGAGGTTCATGGGTGGGATCGTACCGCGGCGGGGTCCGGTGCCATGATTCGGCGCCGGCCGTCACGCAACCGGCGCACGGGGCAGGCGCGCGCCGGCTGGACAGTGGTCAATTCGCGATCGACCACTGCGTCGAGATGGTCCCCACCGAGACGGCGGTCGCGAAGTTGGTTCCGTCCATCAGCCAGACAACCCGCTCCCCGGTGACCGAGTTTTGCCAGATGAGGTCGGGGTGGCCGTCGCCGTCGAAGTCGCCGACTCCCGCGATCGACCAGTCGGTCGAGACGGTCCCGAGCCCGACGCTGGAGAGGAAGGTCGTGCCATTCATCAGCCAGATGGCGCGGTCGCCGGTCACCGTATTCTGCCAGACAATGTCGGCGTGGCCGTCGCCGTTGAAATCGCCGGCGCCTGCAATTGACCAGTCGGTGGAGACAAATCCGAGCGAGACGCTCGCGGCCATCGTGGTGCCGTTCATGAGCCAGACCGTACGCTCCCCGGTGCCGGTATCCTGCCACACGATGTCGGCCTTGCCGTCGCCGTTGAAGTCGCCGGTCGCCGCAATTTGCATCTGCACCGGCATGACGCCGAGCGCGACATTGGCCACGTAGTTGCCCCGATCCATCAGCCAGATGCCGACCTTCCCGGTCGACATGTTTTGCCAGAGAATGTCGGCCTTGCCGTCGCCGTTGAAATCCGCGGTCCCGGCAATCGACCAGGCCACGGGAACGGTGCCGAGCGAAATGCTCGAGGCATAAGTGGCGCCGTTCATGAGCCAGATGGCCCGTTCACCGGTCACGGAGTTCTGCCAAACCAGATCGGAGTTGCCGTCGCCGTCGAAGTCCGCGGGCGCGCTCGGGAAGAGCGGCCGGTTGAGCACCCATTCCGTCGGGACGGTGGCGATGGTCACGGTGTTGGCGACGGTGGTGCCGAACATCAGCCAGACACCGCGCGCGCCCGTGAGCGTGTCCGTCCAGAGAATGTCCGGCTGGCCGTCGGCATTGAAGTCGCCGGTGCCGGCGATCTGCAGGTTGAGCGGCCTCGTTCCCAGTGCGGCGTTGGAGGCGAAGGCGGTGCCATTCATCAGCCAGACGGCCACCTTCCCGTTGACCCGGTTCTGCCAGAGCAAGTCGACCATGCCGTCGGCATTGAAGTCGCCGGTGCCGGCAATCGACCAGTCGGTGGACATGGTGCCCAGCGACACGCTGGAGGCGAAGGCGGTGCCGTTCATCAGCCAGAGGGCGCGCGCGCCGGTCCGGGTGTTCTGCCAGACGATGTCGGGCTTGCCATCGCCGTCGAAGTCCGCGGCGGCGGCGATCGACCAATCGGTCGAGACCACGCCGAGGGAGACACCAGAGACGAAGGTGGTGCCGCTCATCAGCCAGAGGGTGCGTTCGCCCGTGAGCGAGTTCTGCCAGAGGAGGTCCGGCTGACCGTCGCCGTCGAAATCGGCGACCGCCGCGATGGACCACTCGGTGGAGATCGTGGCCAGGTTGACGCCGGATTCGAAAGTCGTGCCGTTCATCAACCAGAGCACCCGTTCGCCGGTGACGGTGTTCTGCCAGAGGAGGTCCGGCTGACCGTCGCCGTTGAAGTCGGCGCCGGACCGCGAATGGTTCGCGGCCGTCACCGTGAGCGATTGCTGGGCGGTCGCACCGGTGTAGTCGGTCGCGTCGGTCGGCGTGAAGGTCGCCTGGAGCGTGTGGGCACCGGTGGAGAGGATCGTGCCCGCGGCTGGATTGTAGACGAACGTGCCGGCGACGCTCGCGGTGGCGTTGAGCTGGGCGGCGCCCAGCGGCGTTCCCTGCGTGATGGCAAACGGCGGCGTCCACGTGATCGTCGGTGTCGCCTTGGCAATCACCAGTGTCCCGGAGGCGCTGCCCGTGTAGTTCGCGTCGGAAACGGTCGCAACGACGGCGTAGCTGCCGGCGTTGGTCGGCGCGGTCGCGCCGCCGTCGTAGGTGATGTTGACCGTCAAGCTGGCGGGCGTCGTCGTCGCCGTGGCGGCCTTGGCCGTGCCGTCGTAGGTTGCGCTCAGGCTGCCGAGCGTCACGGTGGCGGTCGCCTTGGCGAGGGTGAGGGTGAAGTCCGCCGAGGTGGCGGCGAGGTAGTTGGCGTCCGCCGCCTTGGTCACATGGATCACCACGGTGCCCGCACCCGTCGAGGTGACGGCGCCGGTGGTGGGATCGATGGCGCCACCAGGCGCCGTGCCGGACACATACGCCCAGGTGAGGGCGCCCGTGCCGCTGCCGCCCGTGGCGGTCGCGGTGTACGCCGTGCCAAAGGTGCCCGACGGCGAGGAGCTGACGGTCAACCCGGCCTGCGTGGCCTTGGTGATCGACCAGTTGAGGGCATTATTGGTGCCGGCGTAATTGCCGTTCGCCGTGGCCGTGGCCGTGTAGCTGCCGGCATTGGTGGCCGTCAACGTGCCGCCCGTCGCAAATGTCGCGCCGGCCGGGGTCGGGACGACCGTTACGGTCTTCGCCGAGCCGTCGTAGGTGAACGAAGTCGCGCTGAGCACGAACGTGGCGGGTGCCGCGTTGACCGTCAGATTGACGGAACCGGTGGCGTTGGAGTTATTGGCCGTGTCTGTGGGCGTGAAGGTCACGCCGAGGGATTGTGAGCCCGCGGCGAGAACCGTGCCGGCGGCCGGGCTGTACACGAAGGTGCCCGGGACACTCGCGGTGGCATTGAGCTGGGAGGCGTCGAGTGCCGTGCCGTAGGTGATCGCGGCCGGGGTGTTCCAGGTGATGACCGGCGTGGCCTTCGCGATGACGAGCGTGCCCGAAGCGGTGCCCGTGTAGTTGGCATCGTTGATTGTGGCGACGACGGCGTAGCTGCCGGCGGCGGTCGGCGCCGTGGCGCTGCCATCGTAGGTCAAATCAACCGTGAGCCCGGACGGGGTGGTCGTCGCGGTGGCGGCATGGGCCGAACCGTCGTAGGTGGCGGCTAGGCTGCCGAGCGTCACCGTGGCCGTGGCCGGATTAACCGTGATCGTGAAGTCGGCGCTCGTGGCGGAGCCATGGTCGGCATCGCCAGCAAAGGTCGCATTGATGACGACCGTGCCGGTGCTCGAATAACTAATGACTCCGGTGACCGGGCTAATGGCAGCGTCGGCGGCCGTGGAGTTTGCACCCAGCGACCAGCTGAGCGCGCCAAAGGCGGAGCCGAGATTGCTGACCGTCGCGGTGTACGTGTCACCAAAGGTCGTCGTTGCATCCGAGGAGATGATGGGCGCCGGTTGGCCGATCGCGCTGACGGTGATGGTGAAGTCGGCGCTGGTGGCGGCGTTGTGGTTGGAGTCGCCGGCGAAGGTGGCCTTGATGACGACCGTTCCCGTGCTCGTGTACGCAATGACACCCGTGGACGGATCGATCGCGGCCCCCGTGGCGGTCGAGCCACCGCCCAGCGCCCAACTGAGCGCACCAAACGCACTGCCTGAATTGCTGACAGCGGCGGTGTATGGGTCACCAAAGGTGGTGGTGTGGCCGGTATTGATGGCCGGAGCCGGCTGCGAGGCCTTGGTGATCGACCAGTTTAGCGCATTGTTGGTGCCGGTGTAATTGCCCGTCGCAGTGGCGGTCGCGGTGTAGCTGCCGGCATTGGTCGACGACGTGATGCCACCGGGGGTGAAGGACGCACCAACCGGAGTTGGATTGATGGTCGGACCCTGCGGCGAGCCGGTGTACACGAACGAGGTCGCGCTGAGGGCGAAGGTGGTCGCCGCCGCGTTGACCGTCAGCGTGACCGAGCCCGTGTTGCCATTGTAGTTGGCGGCGTCGGTCGGGGTGAACGTCACCCCGAGCGATTGCGAGCCGGCGTTGAGAACCGTGCCGGCGACCGGGTTGTAGACGAACGTGCCCGGGACGCTGGCGGTGGCGTTTAACTGGGTCCCGCTCAGGGCGGTGCCGTAGGTGATGGCGGCCGGAGTGCCCCAAGTGATGACCGGGGTGGCCTTCGCGATGACGAGCGTACCGGAAGCGGTGCCGGAATAGTTGGTGTCGTTGATCGTGCCCACGACCGTGTAGCTGCCGGCGGCGGTCGGAGCGGTTGGGTTGCCATTATACGTGAGGTTGACCGTGAGCCCGGACGGAGTGGTCGTTGCCGTGGCGGCATGGGCGGAGCCGTCGTAGGTGGCGGCGAGGCTGCCGAGCGTCACCGTGGCCGTGGCCTTGGTGATCG
>Ga0265327_10002718_pt1 | contig 18093 bp, 15 predicted proteins | sample 41621metaG_FD_202089 | JGI IMG/M metagenome (GOLD analysis project Ga0265327, IMG submission 202089) | Rhizosphere microbial communities from Carex aquatilis grown in University of Washington, Seatle, WA, United States - 4-16-21 metaG | ecosystem: Host-associated > Plants > Roots > Rhizosphere... | reverse complement strand
GTGCGCGGCATCGCCACCGAGGCTTTGCTGAAGATTGGCGAGGCGGCGGTGGCGCCGTTGGCCGCCGCGTTGCGCAGCCAGGCCAGCGCGGTGCGCCGGATCGCCGCCGAAGCGCTGGGCAAGCTCGGCGGCGAACGCACGGTGGCGGCCTTGATCCCCGCTTTGTCCGACAAAGACAGCGCGGTGCGCGGCATCGCCGCCGAGGCCTTGGGCAGGCTGGCCGACGAGCGCGCCGTAGGGCCGCTGACCGCCGTGCTGTGGGACCCGCACGCCGAGGTGCGCCGGATTGCCAACAAAGCCTTGCACCTCATCGTCGAAAAATCCAAGCCCGTCCAGCGGGCCTTGCAGGCGGCGTATCCTCATCTTGCCTGTTCGCGCTGCGGTTTCCGGGCCGAGCGCAAGCGTTACGTGGTCGGCGTGTTCCGCCGCCTGCCGCTGATCGTTTGCCGCCATTGCCAGCGTTACGACAAGCTGTACGCTGGCGTGAAAAGCATCACCGGCGAAATTGGCGGGGATTTGGAGGCGTTCACGCTGATGGAGCTGCCGCCCGGCGCCCGCGTGCCCTTGTGGGACGAGGCGACAAAACAATCGTCCAATGCCGACATCGACCTACTGGTCATCTGCGCGGGCGGCGTGGTCGATTACGAGTGGGCCATCGCCGCCGTGGTCAATACCTTGAAAGGCGACACCTCGCGGCCGTCCGACTGGTGCAAGAAAATCCCTGTGACTGTCGATGTGAACGTCAAGCTTAAGCCGGGCAGTGTGGATTTGTTGCGGGATGCGTTCAAAGAAGTGCTCAGGGTCATCGAATAAGCGGGGTTTCGATGGGGCGGGGACGCGCTGCCTGCTTAGGCAAGCAAGGGCAGGAGGGTTGGACAGGGCGAGGCGGCCGGGGCGACAACCCACAGCCTGGAAGCTTCAGCTTCTAGCGGTCTTTATAAGAAGTTGGAGCTTCCAAGTCGGCGTTCCCTAAAAAGGCAGGAACGGGCGCGGCCCTAGGCGGGCTGGATCAGGCGGCAACTTTCAGTTGCAGCGCTTTGACGCGGGCGCTCAGGCGGCTCTTGCTGCGGGCCGCTTTGTTCTTGTGGATCAAGCCTTTGGTGACGGAGGAGTCAATCACTGGCTGGGCTTCGCGGAACGCGGCGCGGGCTTTTTCGAGGTCGCCGGTGGCGACCGCAAGCAGGACTTTCTTGATGTAGGTGCGCAGGCGGCTACGGGCCGAGGCATTCTGGATGCGGTTCTTTTCCGAAGTGCGGGCGCGTTTTTTCGCGGATTTGATATTGGCCAAGATGAAACCCCTAACGGTTGGCGGATTTATAAAAGTGGAGCATTTTGCGTCAGGCGTAGCGGCAATGTCAACCACCGTGTGGGAAACTGCTTTGCGCGGCCTAGTCGAGTCCTTATACTACGCGCTTTTTCAGAAAAGTCGCGGAGAGGTGCGCATCTGAGCGGACAGTTAGTCAAATCAACCGCCGTGGTGGGCGCCATGACCTTGGTGTCGCGGATCTTGGGCTTTGCGCGCGACATGGTGATCGCCCGCCATTTCGGCGCGGACGCGGCCACCGACGCTTTTTTTGTCGCCTTCAGGATTCCGAATTTCCTGCGCCGCTTGTTTGCCGAGGGCTCTTTCGCCCAGGCCTTCGTGCCGATGCTGTCGGAATGCCAGCAGAGCGGCGGCCGGGCGGGCTTGCGGCAGTTCTTGGACCGCGCGTCCGGGACGCTGGCGCTGATTGTGCTGCTGGCGTCGGCGCTGGGCAGCCTGTTGTCGCCGTTGCTGATCTTGGTCTTCGCGCCGGGCTTCCTAGTCCAGGACGCGCAGTTCGATTTGAGCAGCGCATTGTTGCGCATCACCTTCCCTTATCTGTTTTTCATCACGCTGGTGGCGTTTGCCGGCGGCATTCTCAATGCCCATGGCCGTTTCGCCATCCCCGCCTTCACGCCGGCTTTGTTGAACGCGGTCATGATCGCGGCGACGCTGTGGCTGGCGCCGCGCCTGGCGCAGCCGGTCATGGCGTTGGCTTGGGGGGTGCTGCTGGCCGGGGCGGCGCAGTTGGCTTTGCAAATCCCGGCGTTGCTGGCGGCGGGTTTGTTGCCCCGCCCGCGCTTGCGGTTTGCCGACCCGCAGGTGCGCCGTTTGCTTAAGCGCATGCTGCCTGCGATTTTCGGCGTTTCGGTGACGCCGGTGAATTTGTTGGTGGACACGCTGATCGCGTCGTTTCTGGCCAGCGGCAGCGTGTCTTGGCTGTATTATTCCGACCGGCTGGTGGAGTTTCCGCTGGGGGTGTTCGGCGTCGCGATGGGCACGGCGATTTTGCCGCACCTGGCGAAAAGCCACGCGCGCCAGGACGCGGCGGGTTTTTCGGAGGCTTTGGATTGGGGGCTGCGCTGGGTGTTGTTGGTCGGCTTGCCGGCCACGGTGGGCTTGGCCGTGTTGGCGGAACCGTTGATGTCCACTTTATTCCAGTATGACGAGTTCGGCAGCCGCGATGTGCAGATGGCGGGGCGCAGTTTGATGACTTATTCCAGCGGGCTGGTCGGTTTCATCGCGGTGAAGATTTTGGCCTCGGGCTTCAACGCCCGCCACGATTTGCAAACGCCGGTGCGCCATGGGTTTTATGCGATGGCCGCCAATTTGCTGCTGGGCCTGGTGTTGGTCGCGCCTTTGGCGCGCTATGGTTGGGGCCATGCGGCTTTGGCCTTGGCCACGGCCTTGGCGGCCTTGTTCAATGCGGCCTTGCTGTTGCGCGGCTTGTTGAGGGACGGCGTGTTCAGGCCCCGGGCGGGATGGCTGGGCTATTTGGCCAGGCTTTCGGCGGGCAACTTGGCGATGGGCTGGTTGCTTGCCCATTTCGCCGTCGGCTTGCCTTGGGCGGCGTGGACCGCCCACGAGCGCATCGCCCAGCTTGTGCTGTGGATTGCGGCGGGTGGGGCGGGCTATTTCGCTTTGCTTTGGCTGTGCGGCTTGCGCCCGGCCCATCTTAGCTTGCGCGAGGCGGTGTAGCGTATGTGGCTGGCAAGAGGGTTGGGGCATCTGGCTTTGCCTGGGGATGGCTGCGTCGCCACCATCGGCAATTTCGACGGGGTTCACTTGGGGCATCGGGCGGTGATCGAGAACCTGGCCGCCCAAGGCGGCCGCTTAGGGTTGCCGGTGGTGGTGATTTTGTTCGAGCCCCAGCCCAGGGAGTATTTCTGCCCGGAGCGCAGTCCGCCCCGGCTGACGCGCTTCCGCGAAAAGCTCGGCCAACTGGCCCGGCTGCCGGTGGACGGGGTCTTGCAGTTGCATTTCAACCGCGCCCTGGCGGACAGCCAGGCGGAGGATTTCATCCGCGACGTGCTGGTGGACAGCTTGCGGGTGAAATATTTGGTGGTGGGCGACGATTTTTGTTTCGGCAAAGACCGGCGCGGGAATTTCGCCATGCTGCAAGCGTTTGGCGCGGCCCACGGCTTCCAGGTGGCCGACACCGGGTCGATCCAGGTGGACACCGAGCGGGTCAGCAGCACTTTGATCCGGGAGGCGTTGACGGCGGGCGGGATGGCCCAGGCGGCGCGGCTGCTAGGCCGCCCCTATTCTGTCATCGGGCGGGTTTGCCAGGGCCGGCAATTGGGCCGCCAGCTCGGTTTTCCCACTGCGAACATCGCCATGATGCGCAAAAAGACTCCTGTGCAGGGGGTGTTTGCCGTTACAATGACCGGCATTTCCGCCCTGCCGCTGCTCGGCGTGGCCAACGTCGGCACCCGTCCGACCGTGGATGGCCGCAGCGCCGCGCAATTGGAAACCCATCTGTTCGATTTCACAGGCGACCTCTACGGACGCCTCGTCGAAGTCCATTTCCACGAAAAGTTGCGCGACGAACAGCGTTTTGCCAATGTGCAGGCGCTGCGCGAACAGATCGACAAGGACGCCGGGCAGGCGCGGGCCTATTTCGCCCATTGCCCTTTTTAAGCATTCAGCCACAAGCGACTAGAGACCCATGGATTACAAAGCCACTCTCAATCTTCCCGCCACCGATTTTCCGATGAAGGGCAATTTGTCCCAGCGCGAGCCGGAGCAGTTGCAAGCCTGGAAAGAGAAGGTTCTCTATCGGAAGATTCGGGAGGCTTTCCGGGGCGCGCCTAAGTTCATCCTGCACGACGGCCCGCCTTACGCCAACGGCGAGATCCATATCGGCCACGCGGTCAACAAAATCTTGAAAGACATCATCGTCAAGAGCAAGGGCCTGGCCGGCTTCGACGCGCCGTATGTGCCGGGCTGGGATTGCCACGGGCTGCCGATTGAGCTGATGGTCGAGAAAAAAATCGGCAAGGCCGGGGCGCAGGTCGAGCCGTCCGAATTCCGCCGCGCCTGCCGCGCCTATGCGGCCGAGCAGGTCGATGTGCAGCGCGAGCAATTCGTCCGCCTGGGCGTGTTTGGCGACTGGGAGAATCCCTACCTGACGATGGATTTCAAGTTCGAGGCGGACATCATCCGTTCCTTGGGGCGCATCCACGCGAACGGCCATTTGACCAAGGGCGCGAAGCCGGTGCATTGGTGTACGGATTGCGGCTCGGCCTTGGCGGAGGCGGAGGTGGAGTACGAGAACAAGCGTTCCTTAAGCATTGACGTGCGCTTCCGGGTGGTGGACGAGGCGCAGGCCTTGTCGCGTTTCCATGCGGTCGAGGGCCACGTCGGCCATGGGCCGTTGTCGGTGGCGATCTGGACGACCACGCCATGGACTTTGCCGGCCAACCAGGCGGTGGCTTTGAACCCGGAGCTGGATTACGCCGTGGTGCAGTTGGAAGAGCCGGCCGAGCGGCTGATTCTCGCCGAGGCTTTGATAAAAGACGCCTTGCTGCGCTACGGCCAAGAAAATTACCGCGTCGTCGCCTACGCCAAAGGCGAGGCGCTGGAAGGGTTGCAGTTGCGCCATCCGTTCCTGGAGCGACTCGTGCCGGTGATTCTGGGCGACCATGTCACGCTGGAGGCGGGCACCGGCGCGGTGCATACCGCCCCCGGCCACGGCCAGGAAGACTATGTCGTCGGCCTCAAATACGGGCTTAAGGTGGACAATCCGGTCGGCGACGACGGCAAGTTCCTGCCCGGCACGGAGTTTTTCGCCGGCCAGCATGTGATGACCGCCAATCCGCAAGTCGTTGAGGTGTTGAAGGATTGTGGCGCGCTGCTGCGCGAATTGAGCTTGGAGCATAGTTATCCGCATTGCTGGCGGCACAAGACCCCGGTGATTTTCCGCGCCACGCCGCAATGGTTCATCAGCATGGACGAGCAAGGCTTGCGGGCGCAGGCGCTGGATGAAATCAAACAAGTGCAGTGGATACCGGACTGGGGCCAGGCCCGCATTGAGGGCATGGTCGGCAACCGCCCGGACTGGTGCGTCTCCCGCCAGCGCAATTGGGGCGTTCCCATCACGTTGTTCGTCCATCGCCAAACCGGCGAAATCCACCCCGATGCCTTGGATTTGATCGAGCAAGTCGCGCTGCGCGTCGAGCAGCGCGGCATCGACGCCTGGTTTGATCTCGACCCGCAAGAATTGCTGGGCAATGATGCCGAGCATTACCGCAAAATGACCGACACTTTGGACGTGTGGTTCGATTCCGGCGTCACCCACGCCGCCGTGTTGAACCGGCGTGATGAGCTGCATTTCCCCGCCGACCTTTATCTGGAAGGCTCGGATCAGCATCGTGGCTGGTTCCAGTCTTCGCTGCTGGCTTCGGTGGCGATGCACGGCGTCGCGCCTTACCGCGCCGTGTTGACCCACGGCTTCACGGTGGACGCGCAGGGCAAGAAGATGTCCAAGTCGGCCGGCAATGTCGTCGCGCCGCAGAAAGTCGTCAAAAACCTGGGCGCGGATGTGCTTAGGCTGTGGGTCGCGGCGACGGATTACCGCGCCGAGATGAACGTCTCCGACGAGATCCTGAAGCGCACCTCCGACGTGTACCGCCGTTTGCGCAACACCGCCCGCTACCTGCTGGCCAACTTGAATGGCTTCGAGCCGGCGCGCGACGCGGTCGCGCCGCAGGACATGCTGCCTTTGGACCGGTGGGCCGTGGACAAGGCTTGGCAGTTGCAGCAGGAGGTGGCGAGCGCCTACGAGACTTACCAGTTCCATCTGGTCTATCAGAAAGTCCATCATTTTTGCTCAGTCGATTTGGGCAGCTTTTATTTGGACATCACCAAGGATCGCCAGTACACCTGCCAAGCCGCAAGCCTGGCGCGGCGTTCGGCGCAAACCGCGATGTGGCATATCATCGAAGCTTTGGCCCGCTGGCTGGCCCCGATCTTGAGTTTCACGGCCGAGGAAATCTGGCGTTTCCTGCCCGGGGAGCGGGCGGAGTCGGTGTTCTTGTCGGCCTGGTACGAGGGGCTGTTCCCGCTGGACGAGGCGGCCCCGATGAACCGCGAATTCTGGGAGGTCGTCTTGCAGGTGCGCGAAGCGGTGGGCAAGGCATTGGAAGTGCTGCGCATCCGCAACGAGATTGGCTCCTCCTTGGACGCCGAGGTGGCGCTTTATGCTTCGCCCGCGCTGTTCCAGCGCTTGGCTTTGTTGGAAGACGAGTTGCGCTTCGTGCTCATCACCTCGTATGCGACGGTGTTGCCGAGCGGTGCGCAGCCCGCCGAGGGATTGCCCACCGAAATCGAGGGGCTGGCGTTGCAAGTCCGCGCCAGCGACAAGCTTAAATGCGTGCGCTGCTGGCACCACCGCCACGATGTCGGCTTGCGCGTGGAACACCCCGAACTGTGCGGGCGCTGCGTGGAAAATGTCGAGGGCGCGGGCGAAACCCGCCGGTATGCCTGAGGTTGCAACGGTATGCTGAAATGGCTTTGGCTGTCGGCCTTGGTGATTGTCTTGGATCAGGCCAGCAAGCGGCTGGTGGATGCGTCCATGCAGTTGTATGAAACCATCGAGCTGTTGCCGCTGTTCCAACTGACCTATGTGCGCAACCCCGGCGCTTCGTTTAGCTTCTTGGCCGGTGCCGGCGGCTGGCAGCGCTGGCTGTTTGTGGGCATCGCTTCGACCGCCAGCGTCGCTATGGTGTTTTGGCTGAAACACCTGCCGAAAGAGCGGCACTGGGAGGCCGCCGCCTGGGCGCTGGTGCTGGGCGGCGCATTGGGCAATCTGATCGACCGCATCGCTTACGGCTATGTGATCGACTTCCTTGACGCATTCTATCAACACTGGCACTTCCCGGCCTTCAATGTGGCGGATTCCGCCATCACCGTGGGCGTGGCCATTTTGCTTATCGACGCGCTGCTTGTCGCGCGTCAGACCGAACAAGCCCGAAAGTAGCCTTGCGTCGCCTCACCCGCCTCTTTCCGCCAGCAGCCGGGAAAACAGCGCCCACTGGAAGGATGGGCCGGGGTCGGTCTTGCGGCCGGGGGCGATGTCGCTATGGCCGGTGATCGCCTGGCGCGACAGGCTTGGGTAATGCGCCAGCAAAGCCGCAACGAGTTCGGCTAAACTGGTATACTGGTCGCCCGTGTAATCGACGGTCTCCGTGCCTTCCAGTTCGATGCCGATGGAGAAATCATTGCACACCTCCCGCCCGTGATAGCTCGACACGCCCGCATGCCAGGCGCGCTGGTGGAACGGCACGTATTGGGTGATGCTGCCGTCGCGGCGGATCAGCGCATGGGCCGCAACCCGCAGGTGGTGGATGCCCGCGAAATAGGGATGCGCGTCGGGCGGCAGCGTATTGGTGAACAGGCGGTCAATCCAGTCTCCGCCAAACTCCCCGGGCGGCAGGCTGATGCAATGGATGACGATGAGCGACATATCGCCCTCAATGGGCCTCGCGTCGAAGTTGGGAGAGGGTACAGTCTTTGCCGCTTCCGCCAGCCAGCCTTGCGCAATGGTTAAAGTCATGACAGTCATATCGTTCGAAAAATTGCAAAGCAAGCAAAGGGACAGTGCCAAGCATAGCCCAAACCGGCTTTTTGTCCAAGGCCGGACGCTGTTCATCGACGGCGTTGCCGAGCGGCTGGTGGGATTTTTCGCCAAAGTCGATGACGAATTGTTCGGCCTTTCGGAAAAGGCCGACAACTGCGTGCTGCAAGCGCATCATTTCAACAATATGCGGTATTTGCGCTGCCACAGGGAAACCGTGCGGGAGCATTACCTGCAAGGCTTGGCCGGGTTTTACGAAGCCTTTTGGCGCAACAGGCCGCTGCCGGATCTGGGGCTGCCGTCCGCCGGCCTCGCCGAATTGTCCTTGCTGGAAAACGAGATTTTTGAAGAAAGCCTGGCCATCAATAGCATGGTCGACAAGGGCAACAACTTGTTCCAAAAAGAGCTTTACGCGCTGGATCGGCGTTTCATGGCGCTGCTCGGCAAGCCCGAGCAGGCGATTGCGGTGAATCCGGTCTCGCCTTTGGCGTTGTGTCGGCTCTTCGCCTTGGCGATCAGCGGCCTCAATCTTGAGTTTAAGCTCAAGTTATTGATTTATAAAATATTTGATAAGCAAGTGTTGAGTTTGCTCGGCTCTGTTTACCATGAGATCAATGTCCGCATGATCAAGGCGGGCGTCCTGCCCGCTCTGGCGAAAAGCGGCCAGGCCAATCCCTCGCGGGATGATGCGCGGTCGCCGCCGCGCAAAAAAGAGAATCGCGTGGGCAAGTCGGCCAACGCCGATGCTTTCGAGCTTATGCGGCAGTTACTGGAGGCGCGGCGGTGCCGGCTGGGCGAGTCGTCCGGCCGCCCGGCCGCGCCGCGCAACGGCGCGGCGGCGGATAGCGCGGAGATTGTCAACGCCCTTGGCTTGTTGCTTCAGCAGCCCTTCCAGGCGTCGACGGAGACCGGCGGGATTTTATCCGGCGAGCAGATGAAACAACTCATCGCCCGGCAGATAGGCAATGCCCGCGCCGACGGCACAGAAGCCCTGCTAGACCGCAGGGTGGAAGACGTCATTGACATGGTCGGCATGATCTTCGTCTACATTTTGCAAGACCGCCACCTGCCGCCTTCGATCAAAGCGATGCTGGCGAGCTTGCAAATACCGATTTTGAAGATTGCGCTGTTGGAGGAGTCATTCTTCGCTAAAAAAAACCATCCGGCGCGGCTGCTGCTCAACAGCCTCGCCCAAGCCGGCATGGCTTTGGATAGTGGAATGGAGGCGGCCGGCCCGGTTTATCAGAAAATCGCCGCCATCGTCGAGCGGATCATCGCCGAGTGGAACCGCAACAGCGGCCTGTTTTACGAGTTGCTGGAGGATTTCACCGCCTTCATGGCGATAGAGCACCGCCGCAACCGCGCCGCCGAAGAGCGTACCCGGCAGGCCACGCAAAGCAAGGAGCAAGTCCGCCGAGCCAAAAGAGCGGTTGCTTATGTGATCGCGTCGAAATTGCGCGGCGTCGATACGCCACTTATTCTCAAATCTTTTTTGTGCAACGCCTGGAAAGACGTGCTGGTTCTCGCCTGGTTGCGACGGGGCAAGGATTTGGACGATTGGAATAGCGCTGTCCGCATGATGGATCAATTGATTGCGGACATCACGTCCGCGCCTGACGCGCAAGTGTCCGGGCCGCAGATGCCGGGGGGGCTCCTCCTGTGGGACTCGCTGAAAAGCCGCTTGGAAAATTTGGCTTATGATCGGCATTGGATCATGGCCTTGCTCAAGGAGCTTGAAGCTTGCCATGGCCCCCACGCCATGCCCGAGTGCGTGGCGGTTCCCAGGCAGTGGGAGGATGTCGGCGTCAAAGACCCCGACTTCGCCGCCTTGCTCATGGAAATCGAGGACGATTTCACTCTAAGGGAAGGCGCCGGTCTGTCGGCAGAAATGGATGCCCCGGCGTGCGAAGCGCTTCCCGTCGGCCTCCACGGCGGCGGCGGTGAAGACGAGTTCGTCAGCAAAGCCTATTCCTTGGGCATCGGCCAATGGGTTGAGTTCACCGAAGGGCAATGCAAGCCACGGCGGGCGAAGCTGTCATGGAAAAGCCGGGAAAGCGATGTGTATATTTTTGTCAATGCCAAGGGGGCAAAGGCTGCCGAAATGCACCTGGCCGATTTGGTGCGTTGCTTCAGTAGTGGAACGGCAAAAACTATTGAAGATTCCGGCATGCCTTTGATGGATCGAGCGTTGTCCAAGCTGATGCAGGCGCTGGAAAATCCCGCGTGCGCCTATGTCCCCTGAGTTTTGGGAAGGCGAGCGGGTTTGTTTCGGCTTTTTCAGCTTGCGGCCGACAAAATAGTGGTCGGCAAACTTGGCGAGCCAGACGAGTGGATCTATACTGGGACTGGAAAGGTGCCAGCAAGTGGCCGGGGGCTTGCTGTCTGCGGGGCTTGAGGGTGTGCGGAGCAGGCCAGGTTTCAAGTGGCGCGACATCCCGGCAGCGTCCATCGAGGGAAGGCAGGATTGCCATGGCAACCACTAAGGGTTTGCGGATTTTTAGACCGGCGAGGGTCGAAAAGGGAAAGGTGCGGCAATCCCCGATCCTTAAACGCCCAGGAAACGCAGGTTGGATTTATTCATTTACAAATCAGATATTGCCTCTAGCTAGGCATCATCCGTTCAATCGAGGCGAAGTATGACTATTCGCAACAACAAGATCATTGCTTTCGAAGCGCAGCAAGCCACGCCGAAACCCGGTGACGCACGAGGCGAAAACGGCGTCATCGATGAGTGCTGGTCGCTGATCTCGGAACGGATGGGAGAACTGTTGCCCCTGTTCTTTTCCCGGCTGGACGACGACTTGTTTAAAGTCTCGGAAAAGGCTGAAACCAACGCGCTGGGGACAATGTTTTTTGAAGTCATGCGCTATATCCGCAAAGAGCGCAGCTCCATACAATCCCAATATATGGAGGCGATATCACGCAAGTATGAGGATTATTGGAACGAACCCATGCCGACGCAAGCGGAAAAACAAGGGCTGCTTGGCGAAGGTGAGTTTCTGTTGATGGAGGACGCAGTGCTGGAGGAGTCGCTGGCGGTTAATGGCATGATTGAAAAAGGGAACAACCTTTACCAAACCGAGCTTTTTCCTTTAAACCAGAGATTTTGCGCGTTATTGGGCGAGGAGCGGGATTATGGAACCCTGCCAATTTCGCCTGAAGCTTTATGCAAGCAGTTTGAGGCAGTGCTGCAGGCGCTGTCCATGGAATTAAAGGTCAAGCTATTTATTTATAAAATATTTGACCGGCAAATAGTATGCAATTTTGGCCCGGTATATCATGAAATAAATGCGCATCTCGCGGCGAAAGGCGTGTTGCCGTCGATTACGCGCGCGTCCAAGCGCCAAAATGCCGCCGACGCCGCCGGGCAGCCTGCAGGCGGCGGCAACGAAGAGGCCGACGCCGTCGCTTATCTGGAGGCATTCCGTTCCATGCAGTCTCTGATGGACGGCTGGCGCAGTCAATTGGGCACCGTCCCCGCTTCATCGGCGGCCATGGCAGACGCTATCATTGTCGACAGCAAGGAAGTCGTTGGCGCGTTGAACGCCCTCCAACTGCCCGCCGACGGTGCGCCGGGCGCCGGCGGCCAGCCGGTATCGCCGGAAAGCTTGAAGCAGTATGTCGCGCTCCAACTGGGCAAGCTGAAAGGCGACAATAAGAACCGGGCGCTGGGGCGGCCGGAGGAAGATATTATCGATATGGTGGGGATGATATTTGATTTTATCCTCGACGATAAAAACCTTTCGCTGCCGATCAAGGGTCTGATCGCCCGTTTGCAGATACCGGTCATCAAAGTCGCCATCCTGGACAAATCATTTTTTGCCAAGAAAAACCATCCGGCCCGCGCTTTGCTGAACGCTTTGGCGCAGGCCGGCATAGGGCTGGGGGCTGCGGAAACCGACGCCGACAACCCGATCATTCGGAAAGTCGAGGAGATTGTCGGCAGGGTGCTGCAAGAGTTCGACCAGGAAGTCGGCCTGTTTGAAACCTTGTTGGAAGAACTAAACGCTTTCATGGACAAGGATTCGCAGCGCAGCAAAGTGGCCGAGGATCGCACCCGCCAAGTGACCCAGAGCAAGGAGAAAGTGTGGCTGGCTAAAAAAGCGGTGGCATCTGAAATCACGTTGCGCTTGCAAAGCCGCGAAACGTCGGCCGCTTTCCGCTCCTTTCTCTATAACGATTGGAAAGACGTGCTGGTGCTGGCCTATTTGCGCCAAGACAAAATGGACGGGGAGTGGGAGCGTTCGCTGGAAATCATGGACAAGTTGATGTGGAGCGTCACGCCGCCGACCAACCCCAGGGAGCGCCAAGAAGTCATCCGGGCGATACCGGGGCTGCTCAAGTCGATAAAAGAGGGGCTGGAAAGCATTTCGCTGGATCCCCATCAAATCGCCGCCCTGTTAAAAGACCTGGAGGTTTGCCATATGAGCGCCTTGCGCTCGCCGGCGTCTCCCCGGCAAGGCCATGAAGCTGATTACGCCAAGGATGCGGCCAGGCTTTCTCCGACTAGCGAAGTGAACATCAAGGACGCCGAGCTTGCCGAGGCCATTTTGGAAATCAAATCGCACTTGCCCGACATTGCCAATATCGACATTGAGGAAGTGATTATGGGCGATGTGATGGGGAAAACGCGCGCGGATGCGCCCGGCCAAAAAACCGATTACGCCCAAGGCGTTTTCCTTGAGGTTGTCAATCGGTTGAACGTGGGCGACTGGATGGAATTCACCGAAGGGGACGGGCGGATTTGCCGGGCAAAGCTGTCTTGGAAGAGTCCCGCCACCTCCTTGTGTGTGTTTGTCAACCGGCGCGGCGTCAAGGTGATGGAGCTGAAAGTCAACGAGCTTGTTGCGCGTCTGCGCGAAGGGAAGGCGCGGGTGATTGAAGACGCGGGCACGCCGTTGATGGATCGCGCCTTGTCTTTCCTTACGCAGTCTTTGAAAAACCCCTTCTCCAAGACTGCCGAATCGGCCATGTCCGCCTGAAGCGAATGGCCGGGGGCGCAACGCCTGGGCTTAAAACGGGTTGTTGACGGAGCATGAGATGACGATACGAGTACGCTATTTTGCAAGTCTGCGGGAAAAAATGGGTCGTATCGAGGACACTTTAGTGGCTGAAGACATTGCCACGGTGGCCGACGTTTGGAAGGTTGTCGGCGGTGGCTTGCCTCTGCCCGAACACATTCTGTGCGCGGTGAACATGGAGTATGCCGAGCCGCACACGGGTGTCAGCGAAGGCGACGAGGTGGCTTTTTTCCCGCCCGTGACCGGGGGGTGACATGGCCGTCGTCCTGTGCGCAACGCCTTTTTCTCCCTACCGCGAGTTGGAGGCTTACCAGCGGAATCTGGAGGCCGGCAAGTTTGGCGCCACGGCGGTGTTCGTCGGCACCATGCGCGATCTCAATCTAGGCGATGCAATCACGCGGATGACCTTGGAACATTATCCTGGGATGGCCGAGCGCAGGCTGCGCGAAATCGCCGGAGAGGCGCATCTGCGCTGGGATTTGCTGGATGTTTTGGTCATCCACCGGGTGGGCGAAATCCATCCCAACGACTCGATTGTCCTGGTCGCCGCCTGGGCGGCGCATCGCGGGCCGGCTTTTGACGCCTGCCGCTACATTGTCGAAGGCTTGAAGCACAGCGCCCCGTTCTGGAAGAAGGAAGCTTCGCCGCACGGTGAGCGCTGGGTCGAAAGCAATACCCCGTCTTGAAAAAATAAAACAATCCATATAAACCCCCGTCGCGCCTAATTTACCGGTGCGAGCGGCCTTTCTTGGCCGTTTTGGCATGGCCGGTGGGTTTGCTGCCGCTGGCGCGGACTTTCGCCGCGTAGTGGCTGGGTGCGGCTTTGGCGCGTCTGCCTTCGTGTCCCTTGTAGGCGCGGGCGGCGCGGCTTGCGTGTACGGCGCTGCCGGCAGCATGGAAGCCGTGCCCTTGATGATGGCGCGATCCGCCTGCGCTATGGGCATGGGCGTAGCCATGATGGCGGCTGAAACGAATGCGCGGATGGACATGTCGGCTCCAGCGCTTATGCCAGGCGTGGCGCCGGTAGTGGCGGGGAGCGTCGGCGGAGGTCTCGGCGTCGGGCGCGTCGTGCAGCCGCACCCGCACATCCTCGTCCAGTTTGCGGTAGCCGTTCTCGTCGTAGCCTTTGTTGCGGAAATATCTGGGGAACTGCGCGGGCGGCGCGGTGGGGGCGATGTTGAGCGAAGGGGCGTCGCCCTTGCGCTCGCTGTCCCGGCGGTTCATCCATTGCTGGATTTCGCGCACCCGGTCACGGTAATCGACGGCTTCCTCTTCCTCGTCTTCTTCATCGTCATCGACATCCGCTGCCGCCAAGTGAATCGCGCCAACGGCCGGGGCAAGAGCATCCGGCGGGCTGGCTTGGACGTTGACGCTCAACAGTCCCAGCAGAAAACTCAAGGTGATAATTTGCTCGGATTTCACGTTTTTCAATAATGCAGTAGCGCATGGACGGGGTATTTCGCCAGCCGTTCGCGCCCGTTGAGGGCGTCCAGTTCGACCACGAATGCGCAGGCGACGACCTCGGCGCCCAAGCTTTCGACGAGCTCGCAACTGGCTTTGGCGGTGCCGCCGGTGGCAAGGAGATCGTCGATGAGCAACACGCGGTCGCCCCGGCCTAGCGCGTCGGTATGCACTTCCAGGCTGGCGCAGCCGTATTCCAGCTCATAATCGACAGATTGCACCGCGTGCGGCAGTTTACCCGGTTTGCGCAGCGGCACAAAGCCCACGCCCAATTCCCAAGCCACCAACGCGCCAAAGATGAAGCCGCGCGCCTCCATGCCGGCCACGGCGGTGATGGGCTGGCCCAAAAAAGGGTGGAGTAGCTGATGCACCGCCAGGCGCAGCGATGCCGGGTCGCGCACCAGCGGCGTGATGTCCTTGAACACAATCCCCGGTTTGGGGAAGTCCGGGATGTCGCGGATTTTCGCCTTGAGGCGTTCCATGTCAGTGCTTCGCCGCCGCTTTCTTACGCCCTGGATGTTGCGTGGCTTTTTGGCTATCGAGGAAGTCGGCGATGGAGGCGATGATGCCTTCCTTGTCCAGGCCGCAGGCGCTCAGGCACTCTTCGCGGCTGCCTTGTTCCACGAAACGATCCGGCAAGCCGAGGTTGAGGATGGGCGGGAGGCATTGCTTGCGGATCAGGAATTCGTTCACCGCCGACCCAGCGCCGCCGGCGACCACGTTTTCCTCCACGGTGACTAGCAGATCGTGGGTTTCCGCCAATTCCAAAATCAACGCCTCGTCCAGCGGCTTGACGAAGCGCATGTTGACCACCGTCGCGTCGAAGTGCTCGCCGGCGGCCAAGGCCGGTGCCACCATGCTGCCGAAGGCGAGGATGGCCAGGTGCTTGCCTTCGCGCTTCAGCTCCGCCTTGCCGATGGGCAGCCCGGTCAGCGCCTCGGCGGTTTCCACGCCCGGCCCCTTGCCTCTGGGGTAGCGCACGGAAGCGGGGCCTTCATACTTGAAGCCGGTGTGCAGCATTTGCCGGCATTCGTTTTCATCGGCGGGGGCCATGATGACCATATTGGGCAGGCAGCGCATGTAGCTGTAGTCGAAGCTGCCGGCGTGGGTCGGGCCGTCCGGGCCGACCAGCCCGGCGCGGTCGATGGCGAACAGCACCGGCAGGTTTTGCAAGGCCACGTCGTGGATCAACTGGTCGTAGGCGCGTTGCAAAAACGTGGAATAGATCGCCACGACCGGATGGAAACCGGCGCAAGCCTGCCCTGCCGCCAGCGTCACAGCATGCTGCTCGGCGATCCCGACGTCAAAATAGCGCTCGGGGAACTGCTCGGAGAAAGCCACCAAGCCCGAGCCTTCGCGCATCGCCGGGGTGATGCCCAATAGCTTGGGCTCGGCGGCGGCTTCGTCGCACAGCCACTGGCCGAACACCTCGGTGTAGCTCGGGCTGCCGGGCTTGGCTTTGGGCAGATGGTCTTTGCTGGGGTCGAACACGCCGACGCCGTGATAGGCCACCGGGTCGAGCTCGGCGGGCAGGTAGCCCTTGCCTTTTTTGGTGACGATATGCAAGAAGCGCGGCCCCGGCGGCAGCTCGCGCAGATTGCGCAAAGTGGTCACCAGCACCTCCAAGTCGTGGCCGTCGATGGGGCCGATGTAGTTGAAGCCCAGTTCCTCGAACAAGGTGCCGGGGGCGACCATGCCTTTCAAATGCTCCTCGGCGCGGCGGGCCAGCTCCCAGACGCTGGGCATGCTGCGGTTCAGCAAATGCTTGCTGCCCTCGCGCACATTCGAGTAGAACTTGCTGGACAGGATCTTGGCGAGGTAGTTGTTCAACGCGCCGACATTCGGCGAGATGGACATTTCATTGTCGTTGAGGATGACCAGCAGGTTCGCGTCCAACGCGCCGGCGTGGTTCAGCGCCTCGAAGGCCATGCCGCCGGTCAGGCCGCCGTCGCCGATGATGGCGATTGCCTGGCGCTTGCTTTTTTCCAGCGAGGCGGCAATCGCCATGCCTAAGGCGGCGCTGATCGACGTGCTGGAATGGCCGACGCCGAAGGTGTCGTACTCGCTTTCCTCGCGCGCCGGGAAGGCCGACACGCCGTCCTTTTTGCGGATCGTGCACATGCCCTCGCGGCGGCCGGTCAGGATCTTGTGCGGGTAGGCTTGATGGCCCACGTCCCAGACCAGCTTGTCGTCGGGCGTGTTGAACACATAATGCAAGGCGATGGTGAGATCGACCGTTCCCAGCCCGGCGGCCAGGTGCCCGCCCGATTGGCTGACGCTGTCCAACAGGAAAGCGCGAAGTTCCTCGGCCACTTGCGGCAACTGGTCTTCCGGCAGCAGGCGCAGATCCGCAGGACTATTTATTCCATTTAAAAGGGAAGGGGTTTTCGAGTCGCTCATTGATTAGGCATTCCGGGACGGGGACGCGGCTGCTTTCCCAAGCGGGAAAAGCCGATTATCGGGGTGGGAAATCGTTTAGCGTTCAATTATGAAACGCCGGGGGATACGTTTCAAGGGAAGATTGACCGTGGCGGCGGCTTTCCCGCTGCCACCGACAAACCGCGCCGCCCATCAACTCCTCCGCTGGATGATAAACGAGGCCAGCTCGCGCAGATAATCCGCCTCCGCACCGAAACCGGCCAGGCTGTCCAGCGCCTCCGCATGCAGGTCGGCGGCTTTTTGCTTGGCGCCGGCCAGCCCGAGCAGGGCGGGGTAGGTGGGCTTGTTATGGTCGCGGTCTTTGCCTTGGGTCTTGCCCAAGGTCTGCGTGTCGCTAATTTCGTCCAGGATGTCGTCTTGGATCTGGAAAGCCAGGCCGACGCACTTGGCGTAATGGTCCAGCTTCTCGGCGACGCTTTTTTCCAGCCCCGGCTTGGCCAGCGCCGCCAAGCGCACGCTGACGCGGATCAACGCGCCGGTCTTGCGGATGTGCATATTCTCCAGGCCCAGCAAATCCAGCGCCTTGCCCACCGAATCCAAGTCGATGGCCTGGCCGCCGACCATGCCGCAGGAGCCCGAGGCCACAGCCAGTGCCTCAATCATGCTGATGCGGTTTTCCGCCGGCACACTGATCGACGGGTCGGTCGCCAGCACCTGGAAGGCCAGCGCCTGCAAGCCGTCGCCGGCCAAAATTGCCGTGGCCTCGTCGTAAGCCTTGTGGCAAGTCGGCTTGCCCCGGCGCAGGTCGTCGTTGTCCATGGCCGGCAAATCGTCGTGGATCAGCGAGTAGACATGGATCAGCTCCACCGCGCAGGCCGGCCCGTCGAGGAGCGCCGGGGCCAGCCCCAGCGCATGCCCTGTGGCGTAGGTCAGCAATGGCCGCAGGCGCTTGCCGCCGCCCAAAGTGGAATAGCGCATGGCCTGGTGCAGGCGCTCGGGGAGCTTGTTTTCCGCAGGCAGCCTGGCGTCGAGCGCGGCTTCGGCGCGTGCTTGGGCGGCGGCCATGAACGCTTCTAGTTGATTTTCAGGATTCATCGGTAAAAGGCTGTAAAGTGGGTTCGCCGTTGTCTTCCAGCAGGATCTGCACCTTGTGCTCGGCTTCCTTGAGCGCCTTCTGGCAGGCGCGGGTCAGTTGCACACCGCGCTCGAACAGCTTCAGCGAGTCCTCCAGCGGCAGGTTGCCCTGCTCCATGCGTTCGACCAGTTGCTCCAATTCGGCGAGGGAATCCTCGAAACGGACGGCTTTTTTGACCATGGGAGGAAAACGTTGGGGTTGGAGTTGGCATTATGCC
>Ga0265327_10002717_pt1 | contig 18094 bp, 12 predicted proteins | sample 41621metaG_FD_202089 | JGI IMG/M metagenome (GOLD analysis project Ga0265327, IMG submission 202089) | Rhizosphere microbial communities from Carex aquatilis grown in University of Washington, Seatle, WA, United States - 4-16-21 metaG | ecosystem: Host-associated > Plants > Roots > Rhizosphere... | reverse complement strand
CCTCGAATCACTCGGTCGCTTGGGCGACCTCAGCGCGTCCCAGTCAGTGGCTGGCCGCTTGCAGGACAACGATGATGACGTCCGCGAAATGGCCGCGAACACACTCGGACGCGTCGGCGATGAATCCGTAATTGAAAAGCTCGTGCTAACCGTCGTCGACAAAAATTCCCACGTGCGACAGGCGGCCACGCGCGCGCTCAACCGGATTGATCCCGATTGGGAAAACTCCCACCAGATTCGCAATTTATTGCCCGCCATTCATGCGGCCGCAAGTGATCATGACACCACCGTACGAACTGCCGCCTCAGTCTTTGCTAATCGCGTCACTGGGCCGAAAACCGCTAAACCTTCCGCGGATGAAACGAACGACCCCGCCGCGCTTCAGGCCCTGACCGTCGCCTTGCAATATTTAATTGCCGATCCAGATCCGCTGTTGCGGCTGACTGCCGTTGAATTTATCAAACACATGCGTTTGGCACATTGCGGGAATTCATTAAAGGCACTGGCCCACGACGCAGATGAGAATGTCCGAAATGCCGCGCAGATAACCCTCGATTCATTAGGACCGGAACCCACTCGTGCACAGCGAGCCGCGGCTGAGGCTTCGTTCGGCATCGAACGGGCCATCATTTGTTCTGAGGACGGCAAAGTCCTCTCCTCGGTGCGCTGTGACAATATTCAGAGTTGGAGCAATACGATTGAGTCAGTATTGGAACAGTCGCGACAACTCGCGCAGCAGATGGTCGTGGGAAACTTTGATCGCCAGGAAATCCTTGCCGGCCCTTCCCGGATTGTCCTCACGACGCTCGGCGGTTATGGCGTGATGGTGCAAGTCGCGCTCGACAGTGCCACCAATATCGCGCGGACGGAAATACTCTCAAACACCGGCGCAGCATTCAAAGCAGCAGTGACCGGCTGGATGCACCACGCGCCGTTGATGCGCGGTGTTTTGATGCGCGGTCTGCGCTTCGCCGATAATACAATCGTATGCGACGATCACTCCCAGGCCCTCGGAGCCGAAGCCCTTTACGAGGCCTACCGTTGCATTGGCGAAGTTTATGCCCGGTTCGACAACAGCGGCCTGCGCCCGACACGCCTCCAATGGAACTACGACCGCACCGTAATACTTACTGCCCGGCGCGACGACGGCGCGATCCTCAGTTCATTCGTCTCCCTCCGTGCCACCGACATCGATTGGACCGGAATGGACCACCAACTGACCGAATTCTGCGAAACAAAAATCGTTCAATCGTAGCAGCCGACGTCAGGAGGCTTTGACTGATTCCGGATTTCGAATTTCGACCGACGCATCGTCTCATCGTTTCGATTTGCTGTCCGCTATCAAGCCGGCTTCCTTCTCAACAAATTCGCAACTTGCACAAACGTGATCCCAATTCCCCAAGGATAAAATGGAATAAACCCCCGCAGAATCTCAAAAAAACATCCATACGCCACCCCCACAGCCAGGATCGCCGATGCGGCAACCCATTTCCGTCGCGGCACTGCCACACTCAAATTCGCCAACCACGCTGCAAATGTGACTGCTGCCGGTAGATAATCCTTCTCGCCGAAAAAATTGATCGCCATAACCGGTGCCTGCACAAACACGATCGACCCGGCAAAAAGCTGCAACTCATCGACTCGTGACGGAATAACAAAAGAAATTAGAAAAAGCCCGAAGCCAATCCACCGAACCGTCCACCATTGCGTCTCCGACAAGTTGCCAACGCCAAACCTCATATCAATCAAGCCTGTCAAATCCCCACAACGCGCGCAAGCGTTCGCCTGTTTGTGCCGTTTACAGCTTCTTCTTACGACATTTCCAAAATCCCAAATAGCCGTGCGTTCGATCGAAATTCACGGCGTTCCCAATGTCCGTTAGCCCCGTAGGGGCGACCTGTTTATAGAACAACACACCATATGTAATGTACCGTTTTGTTTTGGTTTGTGGCGCCTACGCGCCACAAACCAAAACAAAGCATTTTAATTGACGCATTTCCGACTATAAACAGGCCGCCCCTACGGGGCTAACGAAAGTCAAACCGTCGCCGACGCCAAAATCGGTTTTTGTTTACTTCATCTCTCACTCGGCACATTCGCCCGTGCAACAATCCAAAATCCCGGAGGAGGGATGACCGAAAATAGCCCATTGCGAGCCCGACGTTCGGGTTTCAACCGGGGTCCCAACCCTACCAAACCAAGTTTCACGAAAGCGCGACGAAGGAGTTAATTAAAAAGTTCATCATCGCGGGCGACCTCAACAACTTGCGCTGATCGTCTACCGTGTTCCTTCGTGTAGACTGGAATCGCCGAATAATCTAGTTAGACCGCATACTCCAGCCATGAAGGCCGTGGCACGATATGTTAATGTCGCAATTGGCGTCATCATTCTTGCGGGCCTCGTTGCTTCTTTGAACCTGCCTCTGCCCTGGTGGCGTCCGTGTGCCCTTCTCGAACCGCAACGCGGTTCAAGCCCTCAGCCCAAGGTTGTGGGGGCGCGAGGGCACTACTTTGGGTTAACCGCCCAATCCCTTTCACAACGCTGAAAGCGTTGAATCATCCGATCAGTCACAAAACAGTCACAAAAACGGGGGTTCAAAATGAGTTTCTGTTGAAAACCGCACTCAACTTCTATGCCAACCCTCTAAAAACGCATCATTTCGCCATAAAAAAGTGCCATTTCTTTCCCTCCTTTCCCTGGTTTCCCTACAGTTTTTGACCACGTAGCTACTTTCTGCCACATTCCGCCTCGCTCGCACGACGTGAGCCCGTTAGTCGGCGACGACTATCGGCAGTGTCCGAAAGGCCTGCGCCGCGTCCACAGCAAGATGAGTGACGTCTCTAATCTTGCTCCCTGACCGTCCTCGCTACGTTCCTTTCAGTCCCGGGAAACCGGGACCCAAAACATTGAAAAACAAAAACCGTCAGGCCGGCCTGACACCCTTTTTAACAATATGAAAAATGAACAGATCGCCAAACGGGCGAAAAGTATTTCGGCGGGAATTTTGCATATTGAACACGCGAAATTTGATTCGTGCCCCGGGTTTCGCAGGCGATTTGTATCCACATTCGTCCAAGTCCGTCCTCATTCATCATCGTTTGTTGCCACTTGTTCCCACATTTATCCGCTTTTCCAAAAACCCGTTTCCGAGGGACCGTACCGCCCAGTACCGCCAAGTACCGTTTCAATTTTTTTTTCTGAAACCCTGACCTCCAACCCCTGACTCGTATGAATCTCATTCCAAAACGAAAACTCACCGGCAAAATCTCCGCGCTGCCATTGGACGTGCGCGAGTGGATCAATCACGCCCTGGATAATGGCTTGTCCTACCCGAAAATAATTTCGGAACTCGCTGCCAAAGGACATCATGGGTTCAACAAAAACAATCTCGCGCGCTGGCGTCGGTCCGGTTACGAGCAGTGGTTAAAAGCCATCGACCGCAAAGACGCCGTCCGGATTCGTAGCGAAACTGCCATCAAAGCCGTCAAAAGCCTCAAGCCGGGCGAAAAGCATAAACTCAACGACATGAACAAAATGTTGGTTGCTCAGCAGCTTGGCGAAACCTTGGACGATTTCCACGGCCTCGGCGACACGCTAAACAAGCGGCCCGAAAATTTCTTCCGCGTCGCTCGCCTCGTCAATCAAGACGCCGAACAACATTGGAAACAAAAGCGACTCGAAATCGCGTTGCTCAAATTGCAGCACCAACTCGACATCTGAAACAATTGGCCGAGTCCACCGTTTCCTTGCCAAAGTGGGGGCGGAACTCTACCGTCACAACAAATTTCGTTATGGAAAAAGTCGTCATTATTGGTACCGGTTGCGCCGGCCTGACCGCCGCAATTTACGCCGCCCGTTCAAACCTTTCGCCGCTCGTCATCACCGGCACCATGCCCGGCGGTTTGCTCACGACCACCAGCATCGTCGAAAACTATCCCGGCTATCCGGAAGGCATCGATGGCTATCAATTAATGATCAACATGCAGCAACAGGCCGAACGTTTCGGCGCGCGCATCCAGACCTTGCGCAATGTCGAGCACGTTGATCTTTCAAAGCGCCCGTTCACGCTCACCATCGACGACGACAAGGTCGAGACCGAAACGATCATCATCGCCACCGGCGCCGGTCATCGCCATCTCGGTTTGGAAAACGAGCATCTGCTCGAGAAAAAGGGCGTGACCTATTGCGCCACCTGCGACGGCGCATGGCCGATGTTCCGCAATCAACCGCTTGTCGTCGTTGGCGGCGGCGATTCAGCTTGCGAAGAAGCGCTTTATTTGACGCGCTTCGGTTCGACCATTCACCTCGTCCATCGCCGCGACTCCTTGCGCGCATCGAAAATCATGGTCGAACGCGTCAAAGCGCACACCAAGATCAAACCCATTTGGGATTCAGTCGTGACCGACGTCTTGGACGTGAAGCAGGACAAGGTCACCGCCGTAAAACTGATGAACCTGAAGACGAACGAAGAATCGACGCTGCCCTGCGCAGGCGTCTTCGTCGCCATTGGCCACGTGCCCAACACCCAGCTTTTCAAAGGTGTGATCGACATGGACCACAACGGCTACATCATGCGCCACAAAGGTTCGCAAACGAACATCCCCGGCGTATTTGTTGCTGGCGATTGCTCCGACCACGTCTATCGCCAGGCGATCACTGCTGCCGGTATGGGCTGCGCCGCAGCCATCGATGCCGAACGTTATCTCGCCAGCCTCAACGAATAAAACGTATGAAAAAAATTAGCTTTCTCATCACGACCCTGTTCGTTGCCGTTTCGTTGCAGGCGCAAAAGAACGTGTCGACCCCGGGAAAGGTCGATACCGTTGCTGCATTCCAGGCGCAAATCAAAGCACACATCGATCAGCCGCGCTTCGAACATTGCATGTGGGGCGTCAAAGTGGTGTCGCTCGAAACCGGCAAAGTCTTGTTTGATCGCAATGGCGACAAACTGCTCAAACCTGCGTCCAACACCAAGATGTACACTGGTTCGCTCGCGCTCGATCGTCTCGGCCCGGATTTCCGCATCAAGACGTCGTTCTATGCGCAATCGAAACCCGACAACGGCGTCGTGCGTGGTGACCTCGTCGTTTATGGCCGCGGCGACCCGTCGTTGTCATGGCGATTCAACGACAAAGATTACAGCAAGTCATTGCAGCCGGTCGTGGACGCCTTCGTCGCCGCTGGCATCAAACGCGTCGAAGGCAATCTGATTGCCGACGAGAGCTATTTCCATTGTGCGCCCTACGGCTCGGATTGGGCCTGGGACGACATTCAAAACTATTACGGCGCTCCCGTGTCAGCGCTGAACCTCGACGACAACGCCGTCGACCTCGTTTTCAAGCCGGCAAAACAGATCGGCCAGCCGGCCATTGTTGAGATGAAGCCCGAGACGACCTATCTGAAAGTGATCAATCGCACGAAGACTGTTGCGAAGGGAAAGAAGGGAAATGTTACCATCTATCGTCCGCTCGGTCAGAACACCGTTTATTTCTGGGGCGACGTCCCCGTGGGCGGCAGCGTCACCGATTCTGTCTCCATCGATAATCCGGCGCTTTGGTACGTCACGATGTTGAAGGAACGTCTCGCCAAAGAAGGCATCGAAGTCAGCGGCGGAGTGAGCTCGGTCAATTGGCTCGATCGTGCGGCGGAGCCCGTTGATTACTCGAAGATGGTCGAAGTCGTCGCCGTGCAATCGAAGACGATGGCTGAAATTGTGAAGGGCTGTATGAAACCATCGCAAAACCAATATGCACATCTCATGTTGCTCCAGGTTGGCGTTCACAGTTCGTTTACAAACGACCATCAATTTACCGACGACGCCGGTATTGCTGAGGAGCGGAAGTTTATGGGCGAAATCGGGCAGGAACGCGGCACTGTGTTGCTCGAAGATGGCTCAGGTCTCGGACGCGGCGGCCTGGTGACGCCCGACGCTTCCGTAAAATTGCTCACGGTCATGAGCAAGCATCGTTGTGCGGCGCAATTCTATGACGCGCTCCCGATCGCTGGCGTTGATGGAACTTTGAAGAGCCGTTTCAAAGGCACGTTCGCGGAAAAGAACGTCCACGCCAAAACCGGTAGCCTGCGTTACGTGAACACGATTTCTGGATACGTCACCGATCGCGGCGGCGAGAAGTTGGTCTTCTCGGTGATGCTGAATAATTACAGCGCCGGTCGCGACGGCTCGGGTCGCGCCGAGTCGGATCAGGTCGTGAAACTGATTGCCGACTTCGCCGGACGCTCGGACAGGTAGGGACATCGCGCTGCGATGTCCGATGGCCGTGCACGCCTCCGCTGCTTATGCGGCTTGTTCGAGACGAGCGATGCGTTCTTCGAGCGGGGGATGCGATGCGAACAGCATCATCAGCCCGCTGGACTTGCCAGAAATCTTGAGCGCCTGAAAAGCAGGTTGCTGAGCACCGGTCTGGTCGAGCCCTTTCTCGTGATACGCCTGCAACGCCTTGAGCGCTGAGATCATATTGCCTCGCCCGGCAAAACGGGCGCCGCCTGCGTCGGCCCGGAACTCACGCCAGCGCGAGAACCAGCAGATGACCATCATGCCGAAGACCGAAAACACGATCTGGAACAGTTGCACGATCATGAAATAGGCGAACGTGTTGCCGCCGCGATTATCATCACTGCCACGCGACGTGAGTGCCATCGCCACGATCCGGGCCAGGAACATGACGAACGCGTTTACGACGCCTTGAATGAGCGTCATTGTGACCATGTCACCGTTGGTGATGTGTGCAACTTCGTGACCGAGCACGCCTTCGATTTCGGTCTGGTTCATGTGATTGAGCAAACCGCTCGAAGCAGCGACAAGCGAGCGCGAGCGGCTTGGCCCGGTGGCGAAGGCGTTCACTTCCGGCGATTCGTAATAGCCGACTTGGGGCATCGTGGTAAGTCCAGCCGTGCGCGCGAGCTGATGAACCGTCTCAACGAGACGCCGTGCGTTAGGATCAGTGGTGTTCGGGTCGATGACTTTTACGCCCATCATCCACTTGGCCATGACACGCGAGAGCAGCAGCGAGATGACCGAGCCGGCCATGCCCCAGATGAGGCAGAAAATGAGCAAGCTAATGAAGTTGTTGCCGCCGATGCGTGCCGGCACGTGCAGAATGCTTAGGACGAGAGTGATGGTGGCCATCACCAGGATGTTCACCATCATGAACAGGAAAACTCGTTTGGCGATTTGGGCAAATTTCATATTTGTTGGTTTAGACTTCTGAACGCCAGTTGCGTTCGATGCAAGCTAACGCGCGCGCCGCTGAAATCAAGATTGTCGCGGTAACTCTCTGCGCCGCCACAACATGTAAATGATCGGGTAGAGCAGCAATTCGAGGGCAACGGAGGTCACGATGCCGCCGACCATCGGCGCGGCGATGCGCTTCATGACGTCTGCTCCCGCGCCATGGCTCCAGAGAATGGGAACGAGGCCGGCGATGATCACCGCTGCGGTCATGGCCTTCGGGCGAACGCGTTTGACCGCTCCGTGATAGATGGCGTCGCGCAATCCGGCCATGTTGATCATTAGACCTTTTTTCTTCGCGTCTTCGTAAGCAAGGTCGAGATAGAGCAGCATGACGACGCCGGTTTCAGCATCGAGTCCAGCGAGCGCGATGATGCCGACCCAAACGGCGACGCTCAGGTTGTAGTGAAGCAATGAGAGCACGCCAACCGCGCCGACAAGTGAGAAGGGCACCGCGAGCATGACGATCGCGGTTTTGATGGCGGACCTTGTGTTGAGGTAGATGATGAGAATGATGATCAGCAACGTTAGCGGCACGACGAGAAGCAGGCGCTGTTTGGCGCGTTGCATGTATTCGTATTGGCCGCTCCAGAAAATGTTGTAGCCGCTGGGCAATTTGATTCGGCCACTGGCGACGGACTCGTTCACGGCGCGCATGGCCATTTGCACGTAGGTGCCGAGGTCTACGTCTTTCACGTCGACATAAATCCAGGCATTCGGAACAGCTGATTCGCTCTTAATGCCCATCGGTGCATGAACAGTTTTGATGTTGGCGAGTTGACCCAGTGGCACTTGTGCACCGGACGGTGTTGGAACGACGATATCGCGCAGCGCCCCAAGGCTCTCGCGGAAGTCGCGGCTGTAGCGAAGATTGACGTCGTAACGTTCGAGGCCTTCGACGGTGGTGGTCAGGGGCATTCCGCCCAATGCAACTTCGAGGACGTCTTGAACGTCGGCAATTTTGAGGCCGTACCGGGCGATGGCGTCGCGGTCGATATTGAACTCAATATAGTTGCCGCCCATGGTGCGTTCGGCGTAGGCGCTCATCGTGCCGGGAACGCCTTTCACGACTACTTCAATTTCGGACGCGATGCGCTCGAGTTCGGCCAAGTCCGGCCCGGCGACCTTGATGCCAACGGGTGTTTTGATGCCGGTCGCGAGCATGTCGATGCGCGTTTTAATTGGCATGGTCCACGCGTTGTTGAGGCCGGGAATTTGCACGGCGTTGTTCATCGCGGTGGTGAGTTCGTCGGGAGTGCGGCGGCGATGGGCGATAACTTTGCCGTTGTCATCTTGAATATCGACGGCAGGCCATTGCTCCTCAGGATTGAGCATGATGGTGGTTTCGATCATGTCGAACGGTGCGGGGTCGGTGGCGGTTTCGGCGCGGCCGACTTTGCCAAATACGTTATGAACTTCGGGGAAGTGGCGGATAATGCGGTCGGTCGTTTGCAAAACTTCGCGCGCTTTCGTTGGAGAAATGCCGGGGAACGTCGTCGGCATGTAAAGCAAGTCGCCTTCGTAGAGCGGCGGCATGAACTCGGAGCCGAGGTTTTGGTAGGGAAAGTATTTTCCGGCTTTGAATGCCCATTCTTTTGTTGGGCCATCGGGCAAGATTCGCGCGGCGAGAAAATTCCATGGGAAGAACACCCATGCAATCAAAGCAAACGCGAGGAAGAGCACGATGCGGCGCCATTTCATGACGAAGTCGAGCGCCGGGTGGTAAACCCAAACAAGAAAGCGGTTGATTGGGTTTTTATCTTCGTGCGGAATTTTCCCACGAATGAAAAAGCCCATCAAAATTGGCGCGAGTGTGATGGAGAGCAGCGCGGCTGCGGCCATGGAATAAGTTTTTGTGAAGGCGAGGGGCTTGAAGAGGCGACCTTCCTGCGACTGTAACGTGAAGACCGGAACGAACGATACTGTGATGACCAGCAGGGAGTAGAATAAAGTCGGGCCGACTTCCACGGCGGCGTCGCGAATAATTTCCCAGTGCGGTTTTTTGCCCTGGTCGCGCTCCATATGCTTGTGCGCGTTCTCGATCATAATGATGACCGCATCGACCATGGCACCGATCGCGATCGCGATACCTCCCAGCGACATGATGTTTGAACTGATGCCCTGGCCAAACATGACGAGAAATGAAATCAGCACGGCAATGGGCAGAATGACGATGGCTACGAGCGCGCTGCGCAGGTGCATCAGAAATGCGATGCAGACGAGGGCCACGACGATGCTTTCCTCGAGAAGTTTGCCTTCGAGCGTTTCAACCGCGCGCTGAATGAGAGTGCTGCGATCGTAGACGACTTGATATTTTACGTCGGCCGGCAGGCCTTTCATTGCTTCGTCGAGTTTCCTTTTCACGTCGAGAATGACCTGGCGCGCATTTGCACCGTAACGAACGACGACAATTCCCCCGACGGTTTCGCCTTCGCCGTTGAGCTCAGCGATGCCGCGACGCATATCGGGACCGAATTCGATGTTCGCAACCTGACCGAGTAAAATTGGGACACCTTTGTCGCCGACGCCTACGGCGACTTTGCGCAGGTCATCGAGATTTTCGATGTAGCCACGAACTCGGAGGATGAATTCTTTTTCGGACAATTCCAGCGAGCGCCCGCCGACTTCGCCGTTGCTGCGCTTCACCGCCATAGCGACGTCGGCGACGGAAAGATTGTAAGCCCGCAATTTTGTTGGGTCGACGGTGACTTGATATTGCTTCACGAAACCGCCAATGGACGCGACTTCGGAGACGCCTTCGACAGACGCGAGTTGATAACGCAGATACCAGTCCTGCATAGACCGCAGTTGTGCGAGGTCGCGATTCGTCGAGTTGATCGAATACATGAAGGCCCAGCCGACACCGGTTGCGTCGGGGCCAAGGCTGGGCGTTACACCCTGTGGCAATCGGCCGGTGAGGCCGTTGAGATATTCGAGCACGCGGCTGCGCGCCCAATACGGATCTGTGCCGTCCTCGAAGATGACGTAAACAAATGAGAAACCGTAAAATGAATAGCCGCGCACCACTTTTGCTTTTGGCACGGATAACATTTTTGTGGTGATGGGATACGTGACCTGATCCTGCACGATTTGCGGGGCTTGACCGGGCCATTCTGTGTAAACAATCACCTGCACGTCCGACAGGTCGGGAATGGCGTCGAGTGGGATGTTCCTCACCGCGAAGACCCCGCCGATGATCAGGGCAACCGTCGCGATGAGGACGATGAATTTATTCTTCAGCGAAAAATCGATAATGCCTTTAAGCATAAAAATCCTTGGTGCTCAGTGCTGGTGAGCGGGCATCTCCATTTTGTTGACGGCGTTTGTGCTGCTGGTTTTCGGCAACGGCGGCGCTTCCATCACTGGAATGAGCGTCATGCCGCACTTGGGACAATTGCCGGGTTTGCTTGCGTGCACGTCGCTGTGCTCCGGCATCGGGCAGGTGTAATAAAGAAGTTTGCCGCCGGGCTGGAGTTTTCGAAGTGTGAGTTGCGAGACGGGCACGAGCGCCATGCCGCAAATTGGGCATTTGCCGGGGTGATCGTATTCAATCGAAACGTGCTCCGGCATCGGGCAGATGTATTTGACGCGAGCGTCGGCGGTGGCGGCTGTGGAGCCTTGGGCCGCCTGGGTCTCGACGTTGGTCGTTTCGTGTGACTCGGATTTTTGCGGCGAAAGCATCTTTTGGACGGCTTCGCGAAGCTGGCTTTCCGAATCGAGCAGAAACTGTCCGGAGGTGACGATGCGTTCGTTTTCTTTGAGGCCGCTGAGCACTTCGTACATATCGTTTTCAGCCTGAGGCCCGAGAGCGACTGTGCGCGGTTCGAATTTCCCGGCTTCCAGCGCGACGAATACAGTGTTTTTCTCACCGCTACGCAGAATGGCCATGTTCGGAACGAGTAACGCCGATGGCTCGAGTTCCGATGTGACTTTCACCGTCGCAAACATGCCGGGCTTGAGGAAGTAGCCGGGGTTGTGGAATTCCATGCGGACTTTGGCGGTGCGTGTTTTCTCATCGACGTTCGGATAGATGTAGGTGACGCGGCCGCGAAACTCGCGATCGGGCAAATAAGGCAGGGTGACCGTGGCTTCCTGGCCGAGTTTTATATAAACTAAATCCTGTTCATAAATCTGCGCTTGCACCCAAACCAACCCGAGGTCCGCCAGTTGATACGTGACCATGCCCATATCGACCATTTGTCCCTCGACGATATTCTTCGACATGACGAACCCGTCTTGCGGTGCTACGACGCGCAATGTTTTGCTGGCTTGGCGAGTTTTCTCGAGGTCCGCGATTTGGTCTGGAGAAATGTCGTAATACTTCAACTTCGTCACTGCTGAAGTTTTCAATGGATCATTGCCAGATGGTTTATTGGCGGGATCGGTAGCCAGCAGGTATTCGACCTGGGCGCTGTAGAGTTCGGGCGAATAGATTTCGAAAAGTGTATCGCCCTTCATGACCAACTCGCCGGTCGAGTTGACATCGAGCTTCTCGACCCATCCTTTGAATTTGGTGGCGACATTCGCCATCGTGCGTTCATTCAAATCGATCACGCCGACAGTGCGAATGATGCGGCGAAGCGGGCCCCGTTTTACTGTATCGGTGCGAATGCCCATGGTCTGCACGGTTGCTGAATCAACATCGATAACTGAGGTGGGCGCCATCGGCGTGTTGGCGTGGGATTGAGAAGCAGTTGCTTTGATGGGCGTGAGCTTCATTCCGCAAATCGGGCAATCGCCCGGATGATCCTGGACGACCTGTGGGTGCATGCCGCAGGTGTAGAGAGTTTTTTGTTCTGTGCCGACGGTGGATGTGGCGTTGGAGCGATGGTTCGCGAACCACACGCCGGCGGCGATCAGCGCGACCAGTGCAATCACGATGAAAAGATTTCGTTTCATAAAGTTATTTAGAGTTGGTTGAAATGTTTAAAGTGAGAGCGGCTTCTGGCGTGATGCCGGCGATGTTGAGGGACAAATCGGCAAGGATGAGTTCGCGCCGCATCCGGGCTTCGATTTCGTCCAATTGGAAATTCTGGAGCGTTCGCTGGGCATCGATCAGGTTAAAGAAATCAATCTGACCGCTGAGATAACCAGCGCGGGCGATTTCGAGGGATTGGCGGGCTTTCGAAATCAGCGTGCCATGTAACAGCGCGAGATTGCGAGTGACCTCGCGATAGTCGTAAGTCTTCATCGCGAAATCGACCGTGACCATGATTTGCTCGGCGCTGAGGCGCGCTTCGGCGGCGCGTTTGTTTGCCTGCGCGGCTGCGATTTGGGCGGCAATTTTATCACGCCAGAGGGGGATTGTCGTGGTGGCGAGCGGACGGGCGAAGGTCGGAGCGGCTTTGGCTTCAGCCATGACGCCGAGGCTGAAATCGGGAATCTTCGATTTTGCTGCCATGGAAATGGACGCTTCGGCCATGCGAACATCGGCCTCCATTGCTTTAAGGCGCGGGCTGCGGGCGAACGCGATATCGAGTAATTCCTCGCCCTTTAGGTTGAGTGATGTGGATTCGAGGTTTGCCGGGACCGGCGGATCAGGTTGTTCGCGCGTCATGCCCAACGCAGCTTTGAACTGAGCCATCAGAGATCGTTGCGAATCTTCAAGGTTGGCAATTTCAGTGCTCAGCTTGTCCTGCTCGATTTGGGCGCGGTAGACGTCCTGCAAAGTCACGCGACCTACTTCATTTTGTGCGCGTGCAGAAGTTTCAAGCTGGCTGAGAAGGCCAAGGGTTTCGTGATTGATACGGATTTTTTCGTTCAGGAACCAAAGCGGATAGTAGGCCTGTTTCAACGCGAACGCGCTGCGCAGAACTGAATTCTCGAACGCGAAATAAGCGGCCTGGCTTTCGGAGTCTGCGACTTTAGCCGCGGCTTTCAGTTTGCCGGGCCCGGGAAACGTTTGCATCAGGCCCGGCATGACGGAGAGGACGATGTCGGCGATGTCGGCCTGGAAGGTCAGTTGCGGGTCGGGCATCGAGCGCTCGACGGTGATGCGCTCTACCGAGGCCGCCCATTTATAATAGGCGTCGGCGACGGTCGGTTGGTTGAGGATGGCGTATTTGAGGTAGTTGCTCAGGCCGGCGTCGGCGTCGAGCGGAGGCAATACGGGCTTTTGGCCGTTCGGGCGATATACGCTGCCAATCTTTTCTAAGTTTTCGCGGGACTGGCGTTCACCGGGGGTTCGCACACCGGTGCATCCAGATAGCGCCAACGCTACGGCGACTGCTACAAAAATTATCGATTTCATAATTCATCTCTTCAACACGGATCGGACAAGAAACGGAGGTGCGCGAAATCAGGGCATAGGTCGCCGTGAAAAGGCACACTACGGGTGTGAAGAGTGAATCAGATTAGAAAACTGCAATGCCGCTGGTAGATGGGAACGGTCGCAGAAGTCGGGGCAAAAGTCTGCGAGGCAACCAGAGGCTGCTCAATCGTGCTGGCGATTGCGATAAGATGCTGAGCGACGGAAGCGGCAAGTTGCCAGTCGGTTTGTGATACGGTTCGACTTGGGAGCAACGGAACTGGTGTGGACTCAGAGTTGTCCGATGGCGCGCAGCAGCAATGATTACGGCAACAGGACTTTGGCTGGGACGCTGCGGGTGCAGGTATTGCGAAAGAAAATTGCCCTGCCAACAGCGCGAGGCTGAAGAGCAGGGCAATAAATGTTTTCGCGGTTTTCAGGGGTTATTTCTTTTCGGCTGCGGCGATTTTCTTCATGTATTTATCGGGATCTTTCATGAAGTCTTTTTTGCAATCTTTGCAGCACATTTTGATTTCCTGACCTTTGTAGACCCAAACGTAGGGTTTCATGTCGCCGCCGCCAATGTCTTCATCGGACACGACGCACTTTTTCAAAGGATACGGCTTGGCCTTTTTGTCGGTCTTGGCGTCGTCAGCATGCACGCTCATTCCAGCCACGCTCAATACAACCGCCGCGATCAAAGGGTAGAAGAATTTCATAGTTATCTTGTCTAAGACAATAGACTATTTCGTGGTTAAAACCACTCAAATATTGTCCAGTGCGCTCCGTTTATTGGCTAGTCAACTTTACGGCGCTGCGAGGGCGGCGGCTCGCCCGGCTGGAATGCGATCGAGGTGGTAGATGATAAATCCGTGTAAAAACGCCTGAATCTCTTTGGTTTGTGGAGCGCTCAATTTCACGCGGAAAATGGAAGTCCAATCGGCCTGTGTGAAATTCTTCAATAACTGCTTTGCTCCCGGGGTGAGGTGTGCCGCATCGAGATCCGGAGTCAGGCCGAGTTCTGTCAGTAACTTGATTTCGAAGGCGAATACTGTCAGTGCCTGCGGGGGATACTTCACAAGCAGGGTTAACAAATCGCGAAAATCTTCGTAAACCTTTTGAAGCGGCGTCTCGGTTTCCGTCGCTTGTTCGACAAGGGTCGCACAGTAGGAGGCTTGTTGCACGTAGGCGAGGTCGCGTCGTAAGGTTGCGTGCGTTTCGACGGCCTTCGCCTCGCGTAGCGTGTGCAGGTCTGAGCGCTTGCTGCGGACGAAACTAAAATCGCAAAGGAAGAACAAATCGAGTTGGCCGCGGAAGGTGGATTTTGGCCCACGCGCGCCTTTGGCGACGGTTGAAACTCGACCGAGGTCAGGCGTGAGCCAATTGACGATGAGGCTCGTATCGGTGAGGGGTCGGGTGCGGAGCACGATGCCGCGTGCGCGCTCGGTGCTCATTATTCTTTTGACGTGGCCTTCAACGCGGCCAAACCGGGAGCGTCCGGCGAGATCGCGCCGAGGCTGATGATGTATTTGATTCCGTCGGCCACGGACATCTCGAGTTTTGTGATCTCGGTTTCGCGCACCATGATGAGAAAGCCGGAGGTTGGGTTTGGCGTCGTTGGAATGAAGACGCTGATCCACTTTTGGTTATCCAAACCTTTTTGTTCGCCGGTGACGAAGCCAACGCTGCGCGCTTCCTTATGTGGAAAGGAAACGAGGACGACTTGTTTGAACGAAGATTTGTTGTTGGAGAAGGATTCGTTGACCTGTTTGATCGTGCCGTAAATTTTGTTGAGCAGGGGAATGCGCAAGAGGGCGTTGTCAGTCCATTGGATTGCTTTTCGGGCAAAATAATTTCGGCCGAACCGTCCGACGAGCGAGATCAACAAGACTGCGAGAACGAAGGCGCACAGGCTCCAATACCAATACATCTCGCCCTGGCCGTGATTCTCGTGGGTAATGCGGTGCGGGACAAAGAACAGCACGTAGTCGGTCAGATTGGCGACGTTGCGGAACAACCAGACTACGACGGCGATGGAAATGACGGCCGGCATGACAATGGCGAGGCCGGTAAAGAAGTTCGCGCGGAATTGCGCGAGGACGTCATTTTCTTTTTTTGCCATCTGCCTGGAGTGTGCCTAAATCGAACTCGCGGGACAACGAGTTTACGTAACGGTTTTCCTCGCGTTTCATGGTGCGACGGAGGTCCGGCCTCAAGTCGTCGTAGCCGAGGAGATGCAGGACGCCGTGAACGACGTAACGGACGACTTCTGACTGCCAGGTTGTTTTGAATTCTTTTGCCTGTTTGAGGGCGTCGTCGACGCAGATGAAAATTTCGCCGAGAACGGGGCCGGTGTTTTTTTTGCCTTCACGATAGTTGAAGGTGATGACGTCGGTGGAACCTTCATGTTGCAAGTATTGCTCGTTCAAGCGCGCCATTTCGGGTGCGGCGACGAGGTGAATGCCGAGTTCGTATCCGTCAACAGGCACGGCTTGTTCGAGAAATCGCAGGGTGACGCGCTTGAGCAGCGGCATCGCAATTGCACGTGTTTTCTGACGATTGAAGAATCGCAGTTCGTTCATTCGTGTTTGCCGCGATGTTCTTCGTAAGCAACGATAATGCGCTGCACCAGCGGATGGCGCACCACGTCGCGACGAGTGAATTCCACAATGGCGATGCCATCGACGTGCTTCAACGCATGATGGGCTTCGACCAATCCCGAGTGTTTATGGGCGGGGAGGTCGATTTGCGTTTCGTCGCCGGTAATGACGGCTTTTGAATTGATGCCGAGCCGGGTCAGGAACATGAACATTTGCTCGGAGGTGGAATTTTGTGCTTCGTCCAAAATGATGAAGGCGTTGTTCAATGTGCGTCCGCGCATGTAAGCGAGTGGCGCAATTTCGATGACGCCGCGTTCGATGTTCTTCTGGACTTCTTCAGCGGGCAACATGTCGTGCAAAGCGTCATAGAGCGGACGCAGATAGGGCATGATTTTTTCGTAGAGATCGCCGGGCAAGAACCCAAGCGCTTCGCCGGCTTCAACAGCGGGACGGGTCAAAATAATGCGGCCGATCTTCTGTTCATTCAAGGCCGCGACGGCCATGGCCATGGCCAAATACGTTTTGCCGGTGCCAGCCGGACCGACGCCGAAAGTGATGTCGTGCTTGCGGATGGCATCGATGTATTTTTTTTGGCCGATTGTTTTCGGGACAACCGCGGTTTTGCGGACGGAGGTTTGGATGCGGTCGGAGTAAATGGACCGGAGCGTTTCGGCGCCTTCATTTTTCACGACGCTCAATGCCTGAGAAAACTCGCGATTGCGCACTGCTGTCCCGGCTTTAACCGAGCCTTCGAGGGCCATAAACATTTGCTTGGCGCGTTCGACTGCTTCGGCGGCGCCATCGAGCTTGATCCAGTTTTCGCGAGAGACGGCTTTGACGGCCAGTTCTTCCTCGAGCGCCAGCAGGTTCTTAGGGTCGTTGTTGTAAAGTTGCTGGGCGAGGCGCGCATTCTCGAAATGCAATGTTTCAGTGGCCATAGTTAAAAGTAGATTTGAAAAGGCTGGGTCCGCAATAGCATGAGAACCGATTAACTTTGCAGGGGAACTTGAGCGGGGTCAACCTTGCGGGTGTCGGATGACACACGTCAAAACCGGGCCTAAATTTTTTTGACTGGGCCCCTCGCTGCGTTAAGCTGCACTTCCTGTATATGGCTAAATTGACTGTTAATGATCTGGATGTCGCTGGCAAACGCGTGTTCATGCGCGTGGATTACAACGTGCCGATGGAAGAGAAGGATGGCAAAATGGTCATCAACGACGCCACTCGCATCAAGGAAACGCTGCCGACGCTGAAGCTGTTGCTCGGCAAAGGCGCGAGATTGATTTTGGCGGCGCACCTCGGACGCCCGAAGGGCAAACGCGAATCATCGATGTCGTTGCAGCCGGTGGCGGTGAAGCTTTCTGAAATGATCGGTAAACCGGTGCAGTTTGTGGATGATTGCGTCGGGCCAAAAGCGGAACAGGCGGCAAATAATTTAAACAACGGCGAGATTTTGTTGCTCGAGAACGTTCGTTATTACAATGAGGAAGAGAAGAACGATCCGGCATTTGCGGAGAAGCTCGCAAAATTGGCGGATGTTTATGTGAATGACGCCTTCGGCGCAGCGCATCGCGCGCATGCCTCGACGGAAGGGATTGCGCGGTTCATCGCCAAGCGCGGCGGGAAGTGTGCGGCGGGTTTGTTGATGGAGCGTGAATTGAAGTTTCTCGGCGATGAATTGGAAAAACCAGCGAAGCCGTTTGTCGTGATTCTCGGCGGCGCGAAGGTTTCGGATAAGATCAAGGTCATCGATCGTTTGCTCGAGAAGGCGGACACGATTTTGATCGGTGGCGCGATGGCTTATACATTCCGTTTGGCCCTGGGCCAAAAGATTGGGAAATCGCTCGTTGAACCGGATAAGACGGACGTTGCATTAGCGGCGCTCGATAAAGCCAAGAAGCGCAATGTGCAATTTGCATTGCCGACAGATACGGTGCTGGCGACGCCTGTCGATACGGGCAAGTTGAATAAGAAGGGCAAGCCGGTAATGGAATTCC
>Ga0265327_10002716_pt1 | contig 18109 bp, 14 predicted proteins | sample 41621metaG_FD_202089 | JGI IMG/M metagenome (GOLD analysis project Ga0265327, IMG submission 202089) | Rhizosphere microbial communities from Carex aquatilis grown in University of Washington, Seatle, WA, United States - 4-16-21 metaG | ecosystem: Host-associated > Plants > Roots > Rhizosphere... | reverse complement strand
GATGGACACCGCGCCGACCGCCACGGCGAGCATGAGAAAATGGATGTCCAGCTTCCGTCGCCGCAGGTTGGCCCAGGTGTCGATCGCCGCGTCCCAGCCGCCGGCGACGAGCGCCACCAGGTAGATGCCCTTGACGACAACCGCCGGCACCGCGGAATACCGTCCCAGCAGGAACGCCGTCAACGCCCCGACCCCGCAGACCGCCGCGAGGAGTCCGAGCAGACGCCATTCGGGTGTCGCCGGCTCGGGCGTCGCGGGCTCGGGCCAGTTGAAAGCCCGCCACAGCCATAACGACGGCGCCGTCGGGCACGTCGGCCTCTCAATGGTCATCTCGCCGCCGGACTGGCGGAACACGAAGCCGGCCGGACCGGCCCCGGATTCCTTCGCGAGATCCAGGCGTTCCTCGATTTCGCGGAGCACCGACGCGAGCTGCTCCTGGACCGCGGCCACGTCGACTTTCCCGAGAGTCGCGACCGCCACGGTCCGGTCGGCCGGATTCACCCGCACCGCCGCAACGCCCGGCTGGCTTTGCAGGAACCGCACGAGGTCGTCCGTCCAGGCCGCCGGTTTGACAGGATTCGCTTCCACCATAGCAGTCTGCGGCAACCGGCGGCGCTCGCAAATTAATTTGCTCCGCACGGATTAACCCGCCTCATTTCGCGCGATGATCGGGTTGAACGACGGCGGCGGAGTCTCCGCTGGTGCCCCAACGCCGCCCTCCCGGGTGCGCGAACTCGCCGCGGACATCTTCGCCGACGGTGGACATCTGTGCGCCGCGCTCGGCCTCGAGCACCGCCCGCAGCAGGAGAGCATGGCGCTGGCGGTCGCGGCGGCGATGGCCGGCGACGCGAGCCTGCTGTGCGAGGCGGGCACCGGCGTGGGCAAGAGCCTCGCCTACCTGCTGCCGGGAATCATCCTCGCGACGGACCAGCAGCGCCAGCTCATCGTCTCGACCCACACGATTTCACTCCAGGAGCAGATCGAGACCAAGGACCTCGTCCTTTGCCGGAAACTCTTCAACACGGTCCCGGCGCTCGAGCCGTATGCCAAATTCCGCTCCACGCTGCTGGTGGGCAAGGCCAACTACCTGTGCACGACCCGGCTCGCGCAGGCCCTGCGGGGCCAGGATTCGCTGTTCGCGAGCGCCGACCAGAAGGAACTCGTGCGCCTCGCCGAGTGGGCGCAGAAAAGCAAGGAGGGCCTCCGCCACGAGCTGAATCCCCCGCCGGTGCCGGAGGTCTGGGACCTGGTGAACGCCGACTCCGCGGCCTGCAGCCGCAAGCATTGTGACGGCTCCTGTTTCTACCAGCAGGCCAAGGCGCGCCTCCGCGGCGCGCAGGTCGTGATCGTCAACCACAGCCTGCTCTTCGCGCTCATGGCGGTTGGCGGGCCGCCCGGCGGACAGGCGACGCGCGGGGTGCTGTTCCCCGACGACTTCGTGGTGCTCGACGAGGCGCATACCGTGCCCGAGGTGGCGACCGGGCATTTCGGCCTCAGCCTCAGTTCCTACGGCTTCGAACGGCTGTTGAAGTCGCTCTATCATCCCGACAAGCGCCGGGGACTGCTCTGCCGGATGGGCGGGCCTTCCGATCAGCTCCTCGTGGCCGACGCCCTGGAGGCGTCCGCGCAATTCTTCGGCTTCCTCAACGAGCAGGCGCTGGCCAAGCAGCCGAAGCGGCGGGTCCGCCAGGAGGGCGTCTGCGAGCCGTGGCTCGACGCGCCCGTCAACCGGCTCGTGGCCGCCCTCGACCGGATCGCCAGCAAGATGGAGGAAGGCCCCGCCCACGACGAGCTGGTCGACCAGCAGGGCCGGCTGAAAACCTACCAGTCGGGAATCCGGCAATTCCTCACGCTCGCGGAGGAGGACCACGTGTACTGGCTCGAGCGCGGCGGACGCAAGGGTCAGATCGTGACCCTGCGGTCGGCGCCGCTCGATGTCGCCCCGTACCTGCGCGAGCAGCTTTTTCGCCGCGACACCGCGGTCGTGCTCACGAGCGCCACGCTCGCGATGGGCGGGACGATGGAGCCGTTCCAGCGGCGGACCGGATCCGAGGACACCCGCACGTGCGTCGAGCACTCGCCCTTCGACTTCGAGAACCACATGCGCGTGTATGCGGCGGCCGACGTCGCGCCGCCCACCGCACAGGACGCCCGGCTCGATCTCGAGGGACTCATCGACTATCTCGAGTTCTGCACCCTGCGGGTGACGGGCGGCTCCCTGGTGCTCTTCACCAGCCATCACGACCTGCGCAAGGCGGCCGAGGCGCTCCAGCCGGTCTTCGAGCGCGCGCACCGGCCGTTCTACATGCAGGGGGCCGACGGTTCGCGCACGGAGCTGACCCAACGGCTGCGCGCGGCCGGCAACGGCATCCTCTTCGGCACGGACAGTTTCTGGACTGGCGTCGACGTGCCCGGGCCGGCCCTGTCGCAGGTGATCATCACCCGCCTGCCTTTTGAGATGCCCACGGAACCCGTGGCCGAGGCGCGGGCGGAGTGGATTCGCGGCAATGGCGGCAACCCGTTCAACGAGCTCACGCTGCCGGACGCGCTCGTAAAATTCCGCCAGGGCGTCGGGCGCCTGATCCGCAGCAAGACCGACCGCGGGATCATCACCGTGCTCGACCCGCGCCTTCTGACCAAACCCTATGGCCGCGAATTCCTTGGGATCCTGCCCTCCCCCAGATTCGAGCGTTTGACAAGGGCAAACCGAGAACGGATTTTTCGGCCTTTCCCTTGAGTGATATGCCCGTCAACGTGTCCCGGTGAATTTGCGCTCTTCCGCCCTGACCGACATCGGCCGAGTCCGTCCTGAGAACGAGGACAGCCACCTGTGCGACGACGAAATCCGCATTTATGCGGTGGCCGACGGCATCGGCGGGCTCCCGGCGGGGGCGGACGCCAGCCGGACCGCCATCACGGCCCTGATCGACTGGTTCAGCCGCCAGCCGGCGGGCGGACCCTACGACTATACGGCCGGGCTCACGGAGATCAACGAGAAGGTCTTTCTGCTCGGCCGGGTCCTGAGTCCCCGCCTCGGCATCGGCACGACGCTCACGATCGCCCACTTCGACACCGACCACCTGGTGGTCATCCACGTCGGCGACACCTCCATGTACCGGCTTCGCGACCGCCAGCTCGAGGCCCTCACGCTCGAGCACAACGTCGAGAACGAGATGCGCCAGCGCGCCGCCCGCGGCGAACCGGCGATGCTCCTGACCGAAAACCGCCAGGCGCTGACCCGCTGCGTCGGCCAGCCGCCCCCGCTCGAGGGCGACATCCACGCCCACCCGGTTCATCGCGGCGACCGCTACCTCCTGTGCTCCGACGGCGTGACCCGCTACGTCACTCCCGCCGAAGTGGAGCGACTCCTGGCCGCCGCGGCGACGCCGAATGACATCTGCCGGACGCTGGTCGACCTGGCCAACGAACGCGGCGGCGTGGACAATTCCACGGCGGTGGCGATCTTCCTCGACTAAGATGAGCGTCGAGCGGTTCCGACTCCTTGTCGCGCAACACCCGGACAACGAGCTGTTCCACTTCAGCCTCGCCCGGGTGCTGTTGAACGAAGGTCGGACGTTGGAATCGCTGCCACACCTGCGATTTTGCACCGAGCACAAGGCCGATTGGATGATGCCGCGAATCCTGCTCGGGAAGGCCCTGCTGGAACTCGGTCGCAAGCGCGAGGCGCGTCCCTGGCTGGAGGCCGCGCTGGCACTCGCGGTGGGCCAGAGCCACGAGGGCCCCGAAAAAGAGCTCCGCGCCCTGTTGGCGGAGATGAAGAGCTAGTGTGGTGTAAGCCAAGTTCGCTGCATAATTCCGAAGCGGAGAGTCTCGGATGGAGGAGCTTGTTTACAAGCGACGCCGAGTGGCGTCTGTTGCCGTTAGTTCCAATTCGCCTGTAAACAGGCTCCTCCATTCAGAAACGAACTTACCCGACAGGACACTCGGGCGTATTCGACTGTGGGGTCGCCGACCCCGGAGCCCGGGCTTCCGGACGGGGAATACCCTTCCGGGGTCAACGACCCGGGCTACAACATTTCTTGATCCGCTGGAGGGTCCGAGCCGGGCTTTGGCGCCGAACAGCCCGGGGCGGCAACCCGTTGGCGGACTCGCTCCGGACGCAGCCAGCCCGGGCCCACCCGCCCGGCCGCTCACCGGCCGTCCGGCTTGGCCGGCTGGTCCGGCACCACTTCGATCACCTTCAGCTCCCCCACAATCACGTGTCCTTCCGGCAGCGTTTGCCGGGCCAGGCCGTGGGTGGCGCGCCCGAAATATTTCGAGGCCGTCTGCGCCATCGCCGCCACGTCCTTGCCGAAATCATGGCCGCGCTCGCGCATGCTGAAACGCGCCTCCCAAAGCAGCTTGGGCTGGTGCTTGACGAGGAGTTGAAAATCGTAGGCCATCAGGACAACAAAATAACGACTGTCCTCGAGCTCTTCGATCAGGTCGCGCTGGCGGGTCCGGAGGGCGGTGAACTCAAGTTTCCGGCCCTCATCGGTGCCAATCAAACCCGTGGAATCGTAGCCGAGGATGCGGGCGTTTTCGACATCGAGCCTCTCGCGCTGCCGGTTTTCCATGACGGTCATCATCATGGCCGATTCGAACTCGATCTGGGCCTCGTCCCGCTCCACGAGCGCCGAAAATTCCGCCGATTTGGCGAACCGGCCACCGCCCTTGAGCACGTCCCGCGCGACGCTCAGGCGCTGGTTGGCAGTGTTCAAATGCTGGCTGGTGGAACTCAGGTTCTGGTACGCCACCGAACTGGACGCGCCACCGGACCCGTTGGTCACGCCCCAATAGACCATGATCAACAACTTCGCCTCCTTGGCGCCTTTTGTCGGCAGGTAGTTCTGGGCCGCCAGGGGAATCGCGATCTTCCGGGCGAGGTCCATGAAATCCAACCGGTCAAGCGTGTTGTCCTGCAGCGCCCCGCCCCACACGCCGCCTTTGCCGAACGCATAGGTCTCCGGCTGAAACGACCCGTCGGGCCGCTTCGCGCGGATGTAGTCGTCGCTCGCCCGCGCCGAGATGACGACCGGGTCGCCGCCTTGGGTTCCCGGAACTTCGGCCCGGATGGCGGGCAGCAGTCCGATGGCAAGCAGGCAGCCCAGGTGGGTTTGAAAACGGACCGCCGCCCGCGGAGAGCGGCGGCGGCCGTGGACGGAGTCGTTCATGGGTTTTCCCTTTGGAAATCGCTCAACTTGACGGACCGACCGCCGCTACAGGGCGAGGCGGGTGAATCTAAGCTCGGCGACACCCTCAACCGGTTTGCCCTTGTCCAGCGCCGGAAAGAACCGGACGTCGCGGAGCAGCGCGGCCATCGGTTCGTCGATGGGAGTGACGAGGCCGTCATCGACAAACCCGGCGACCGGCAACCCGTCCGGGGAAACTTTCACGAAATACGTCCGCTTGATCTGCTCCGGGTTCAACTGGGCCCTCACCTCCGGGGCGAGCCGACCCATGGCGGGCGAGGCCGGCAAGGTCGCACCCTTGTGACCGCCCAGGTAATCAAGCAGGAGGTAGGCAAACGCCTCCTTCCTCGTGAGCGGGACCTTTTTGTCCGCCACATTCGTCGCGACCTCCTGCCCCCCGTCATACACGTGGACCTGGGAGTCATCGATGACGAAGCCCGGCGGGAAGCCGCCCATGCGGACGCGCACCTTCTGGGGTTTCGCCTCCAGCGGGTCCAGTTGCGCCGCGTAGAGCCAGTTCTGAAACTCCCCCGGTTTCGCCTCCCGCGGGTGAAACCGCGCCATGATCACGACGTACGGCTTCGCGACCGGGCGAACCGACATGACCTCGAACTCGACATGGATCGCGTCGAAGTTCTCCCGCGTCAGGTCGTCCTGCATCTGGCCGACCGCCGACCCGAAATTGCCGAAGTCCGCCAACGCCCTCCCCTCCTCCTGATGCAATTTACGCTCGAGGACCACCGGATTTCCGGTCAACCCGGGAATAATCACACCTCCACCCAACTGTTTCATCATTTGCGCCTGCGCGAGCTGTTCGATCAACGTCGCTTCCGCGTCCGCCCGGGCCATGGACTCACCCTGCCTGGCCATGAACAACTTCACGGGATCGTTGCCCGCGGTGTAGCCTCGCTCGACGGTGAGGTGGTCCACCTGGACCGACGCGGTGGTCAGCTTGAGCGAGCGGTCGACCTTCAACTTGATCTTCGCCCAACTGGCGGGAACCTTGGTTTCCTTTCCGTCCACCCTGATCACAAACGAGCCGCCGACCACATCCTGCACCCGGTAGGCGTTCTTGCCCTGCTCGACGAGGATGTCGGCCCCCATGAACAGCGTGTGGGTCTTCGGGTCCTGGTCCGCGGTCGGTGCGGGCGGGGCTGCCGAGATTGACGTCACCCAAGCGGCGCCCACGAGCGGCCAAAGGCGCCGGACGGAGATTTTCCTGCTCGCCGGTTGCCCGGCGGATTGCATCGTTTTCATGGTGAGTGGTTGTGCTCCTTCCTGCCGGCCGATGGGCCGGGTTCTTTAGTCAGGCCCGGGGGCCCCGGGCCGCGGACCGGCGGGAATCGGCCGGTCAACGGAACTGATCGATTCTCTCGCACATTCGGTTTCGTTGTTTTCGCCGATCTTCGGCTCTGCCGTCCTGTCCGGACCCCGGACCTAGAGCGCCAGGCGGTTCAGCCTCAATTCGGCCACCCCCTCGACCGTGCGGCCTTGGTCCAGCGCGGGATAGAAGCGGACTTCAGTGATGAGGGCGGCCACCGTGTCGTCCACCGGCTGCCGGCAGCCCGCGTCGACGAACGCCGCCACGGGCAGGCCGTCCTTCGAAACCTTCACGAAGTAGGTCCGCTGCAGTTGGTCGTTGCTCAACCGGGCTTTGGCGCCCGGACTCGGGCTGCCCATGGCCGGAGCCGCGCGCACCGTCGCCCCCTTGTGGCTGCCGACGTAGTTTATCACGAGGTAGGTGAAGGCCTCGGTGCGCGTGAGCGGGACCTGCTTCTCCGAGACGCTCGTCGCCACCTCCTGGCCGCCGTCGTAGACGTGCACCTGGAATTTATCCAGCGAGTAGCCCGGCGGGAAGCCGCCCGCCCGGACGCGGACTTTCTGCAGCTTCGAGTCCAGCGGAGCGAGCGCGGCGGCATAGAGCCAGTTCTGCGATTCGCCCGCCTTGCTGTCGGGTGCGTGGAACTCCGCCATCATGACGACGTACGGCTTGGCCACGAGCTGGGCCGAGGACACGTCAAACTCGACGTAGATCGCATCGAAGAGCTCCTTGGCCAACACGTCCTGCATCTGGCCGAGGAGCGAGGCGTCCCGGCCCAGGGCGCTCTGGCCGGCGGCCGCCGCGCGGTTCATCTGCCGCTCGGCCAACGCGGGGTCTCCATAGAGCGACGTCATGCCCGCCTCGCCGCCCTTTGAGGCGTGGGCCTCGGCGTTGCCGATGGACTGGGCGGTGCCGTAGAAAGACGCCCGGCCCGTTAGCGCGTCTTCGGCAGCGGCGACCTCGCCCTGTTGCGCCATGAATTTCTTCACGGGATCGGTGGCCGACGTGTAGGCCCGCTCGGCCTTCAGGTGGGCCAAGTCAACGGAGCTGGCCGTGAGCTTGAGGGAGCGGTCGACCTTCATTTTGACCTTTGTCCCGTTCGCCGGCACCTTCACTTCGCGGCCGTCGACCTTGATCACAAAGGCCTCGCCGACCACGTTCTCGACGCGGTAGGCCTGCGTGTCCTGCTGGACGAGGATGTCCGCACCCATGAACAGCGTGTGGGTCCGGGGTTCGGCGGCGGCGGGCGCGGGTTCGGCCCCGCGTGAGCCCGTGGCGGCGGCCAGGACGATGAGGGGCAGAAGCTTCCACGCGGAACTGCGGGCGGGAAGGCGGGACCCAATGGGATTATGGATGTTCATGGGGGTTCGATCGGTTGGAGGCTCCAACCGGGTTTGAGGGATCGGACTGCGGCGTTACAGCGGCAGTCGGGTTAACTTCAACTGGGCGCTGCCGTCGACGGCCTTGCCGTTGTCCAAGGCTGGATAAAATCGCACCTCGCTGATCAGCGACCCCACCGTCGGGTCCACCGGTTGCGAGAGATCGGCATCGAGGAACGCCGCCACCGGCAGCCCGTCCTTCGAGACCTTGACAAAATAGGTCTGCTTCAGTTGCTCGGCGCTCAATCGCGCCCTCGCCTCCGCGGACTTGCCCAGTGCGGGCGACGCCGGCAGCGTCGCGCCCTTGTGCGTGCCGACATAGTTCAACAGCAGGTAGGCGAACGCCTCCGTGCGGGTCAGCGCGACCTGTTTTTCCGAGACACTCGTCGCGACCTCCTGGCCGCTGTCGTACACGTGCACCTGGCATTTCTCCAACACGTAGCCGGGGGGAAATCCGCCCGCGTGGACGCGGACCTTTTGCGGCTTGCCCTCCAGCGGGTCGAGGGCCGCGGCATAGAGCCAGTTCTGGGATTCGTCCGGCTTGGCGTCGATCGAATGGAACTGGGCCATGATCACGACGTAGGGCCGGGGCAGCGGCTTCGGCGAGGACACGTCGAACTCGACGCTGATGGCATCGTAAAGCTGCTTGGCGAGCTCGTCCTGCATGGAGCCGACAAAGCCGGCGTCGCGGCCAAACGCCGAATAGGACGCGGCACCTGCCTGGCTCAGTCCGCGCTCCGACCCGACCACGCTGCGCATCGTGGGCATGCCCATCTCGGGCCCCCCCGGCCCGGCACCGGCCGTGTGGTGGGCCGCGTTGTTCTCGACCTGGGCGGCGCCGAGGTTGGCGGCCGAGGCGGCCACGGCGTCCTCGGCGGCCATGACCTCGCCCTGCTGGCGCATGAAGATCTTCACCGGATCGTTGGCGGGCGTGTAGGCGCGCTCCGTCTTGAGACGATCGATGGCCACCGAACTCGCCGTGAGCTTGAGCGAGCGGTCGACCCGCATCTTGACCTTTCCAAAACTGGCCGGGACCTTGACCTCCCGGCCGTTGACCTTGATCACGAAGGAGCCGCCGACCACGTCCTCAACGCGGTAGCTTTCCTTGCCCTGCTCAACCAGGATGTCGGCGCCCATGAACAGCGTGTGGGTCTTGGATTCGGCGGCGGGAGCGTCGGCCGGCGCCGCCTGGACGAGCGGCGCGGCGGCGACAGCGAGGAGGCAGCGGAGGGCCAGCGCGCGGCGGAGGGAAGTGAACTTGGAGGAATTGTTCATGATGGCTTTCAGTCGGTTTTGACGACGAGGGTTTTGACGCGGGCGAGGAAGTCCTCCACCGCGTCCGTTTTTTCGATGCTCAACGCCTTCTGCAGGTATTCCACACACTTGTCATAGTGGCGGTTCTTGAGTTCGAGATTGGCGAGCTCGAGGCTGGCGCGATAGGTGGCGTCGGGCACCTGCAGGGCTGATTCAAAGGCAAAGGAAGCGTGGATGAGGTCGTCCTCCCCGACGTAGGTGCGGCCAAGCGTCAGCAGCGCGGTCCCGTTGAGCGGCTGCGACTGCAGCAATTCCTGCACCTGCTGCCGCGCCTCCCGCCACTGCTTGCGGGCGGCAAAAATGTCGGCCCGGGCCTGCAGGTACGCCGGCCGGCTGGCGGGGGTCAACGTGGGCGTGAGACGGCCGAGCGCATCCTCGGCCGCCGCGAACTTGCCGCCCTGGATGAGCACCTGCGCAAAGTGAAGCAGCTTGGCCTCGCCGACGTCGGGCGTGGCCGCGATGATCTTCTGGTAGATGCCCGCCGCCTCGGCGTGAAATCCCTGCTCGGCATAGAGGTCGCCCAGCAGGTTGAGCTCGTTCGGCCCCGCAATCCCGGCCCCCGTGGACGCCTCCAGCACGGCGATCGCCTCCAGCTTGCGGTTCTGCGCGAGGAGGATGCTCGCGTAACCCAGCCAGAACCGCGGTTCGGCGGGCTTCAGCTTGATCAGGCTCTTGACCAGCGGTTCGGCGCGCCCGAATTGGCGGCCCTCGATATAGACACGCAGGAGACCCTCCATCCAGTCGGTGTTGTCCGGGTTGCCGGAGAGAGCCTGCATGTACGACATTTCGGCGCTGACGATGTTGCCGGAGCGCTCGAGGCAGTAGCCGAGCAGGCCGAAGGTCGTGGGATCGTGGTCGCCGAGGGTGACCGCCTTCGAAAAGCAGGGCATCGCCTGCGCAAACTTGTCCGCCGAGTAGTAGAGCACGCCCAGGTTGTTCCACGCCCGGATGAACGTCGGATAGCCCCGCACCGCGGCCTGGAAATGCGTCTCGGCCTTGTCCAACCGCCCGGCCGAATAGTAGGCATTGCCGAGCATGAAATGAAACGCGGGGCTCGGCGGCTCCTTGTCGTTCATCATCGCCTCGAGCAGCTTGATCGCAAATTCCGGCTGGGTCCCCAGCATCAGCGCGATCTTCTCGTAGAGCGCGTATTCCTCCGCATTCATCTCCGGCTCCCGCTCCTTGAGCAGGCTCTTGGATTCGTTGATGATCCGCTTCGGATCGAGCTTCAGGGGCTTGTCCTCGCTGACGCGGGACTGCAGGTCGCCCGGGTGATGGAGGGCCATCAGGAGGTCGCTGTCCGAGGGCTGGCCGGCCGCGACCAGGCCGGAGAGGAGCAGCAGGCTGACGAGAAATGGGGAGCGGCGTTTCATGAAAGGTTAGTGGAAGGGCGAACCCTCGGACCATTTGGCGGTGATCAACTGCTGGGTCATCATCCGGACCTTGCGGCCGCCCTTCATCGCCGGGGAAAAGATCGACTCCCGGATCATGTCGACCATCGCCTGGTCGAAGCGCGGACTGCCCGAGGGCTGGGCCACCTTGATGTTCGTGACCGTGCCGTCGGCCTCGATCACCCAAATCAGCGTGACGTGCCGGATGTCATCGCCATCCATCATCCGCCGGCTGACCTGCGGGGAGTTCTCCACCAGCACCGTCGGCAGGGTGTCGACCTCGAAACGCTGGTAGATGTGCTGCGTGTCCGGGCGGAGCATCGCATGGGGACGGAAGCTCGGCGGCAGGTGCAGCTCGAGATTCGCCACCGGCACGCGCGAGAGCTCCTGCGGCGGAATGAGGTCCAGTGTCGGCGGGCTGGCCGCCACCTTCACGGAACTGTTGGAGGGTGAGAGGTCGAAACCGATCATCGGCACGTCCTCGGCCACCGCGTCCGTTGGCGTCGTGGTCGGCGGCGGCGGCGGCGTCAGCGGCATCATGACCACTCCCAGGTCGGCCAGCGCGGGCGGCGCGGACGCCGGCTTCACGGTCTCGTACCAGGAAATCGCCAGGAACAGGGCCAGCGTGAAGCCGGCTCCGAGGGCGGCGCTGAGCGCCCCGTCCCACCAAAGACCGCGCGGTCCGCCCGGCTTGGGCGGGGACCAGGAGGCGGTGGCTGTCCGGGCGGTCATGTCAGGGTCCCTCCGCCCGCGCGGTGGCGAATTGCACGTGCTGGATGCCGGCCCGCTTGGCCTCGGCATAAACCTCGGCAAACGTGCCGTGGCTGCTGGCGCGGTCGGCCCGGATGATCAGGGCCGGCGAGCGGCCGATGGCCGCCTGCTTCACCGCCGCCGCCACCTGGTCGACGCGGATCTGCTGGCCGTCGAAAAATATCCGGTTGTCCGCCCCGATCGCGATCAGCAGCAGATTCTGCTCGCTGCCCTGGGTGCCCGACACGTCCGGCTTCTGCACCTCGATGCCCGGGTCGCTGATGAACGCGCTGCTGATCATGAGAAAGATCAGCAGGACCATCACGCAGTCCACCATCGGCACCATGTCGATGTGGGTGGGCTCGAACCGGCCCTTTCCGTGGTCGCGGCCGATCATGGCTGGCGGCCCTCCCGCGCGGCGGCCTCGAGGAAATTCAGGCGTTGCTGGTACCGGCGGACCGCGCGGTGGGCCAGGTAGACCAGCAGCAACGCCGGGATGGCGACGGCCAGGCCCGACTCGGTGGCGACGAGGACCTCGGAGATGCCGTGCGCGAGGCCCTCCATGGACTTCTGGCCGCCGTGCTCGGACAGGCTCTCGAAGGTCTTCATCATTCCATTCACGGTCCCGAGCAGCCCGAGCAGCGGGGCCGCCGCGATCATCGCCCCGAGGACCATCCGCTGCTGGCGGAAGGTGTCCCGCAGTTCGTCGCGGCGCCGGTGCAGGTCCCGTGGATTCGGCGCCCGCTCCCCCGCCCCCTGGTCGAGTTCCCGCCGCTCGCGGCGCAGCCGGAGCAACAGGTGGAAGCAGCGCGTGTAGAGCACGACCGACAGGCCGACGATCGCAAACATCACCGGGCCGCCCCGTTCGAAGAACTCGAGCATCGCCCTCATGCCTGGATCGCCTCCCGGGTTTCCTCGCGCGAGTTGTCCGACTGCGAGGCCGAGACAAACTCGAGGGCATAACGTTCCAGCAACGACAGGTTCTTCTGGATGCGGTGCGACAGGAACCCGTGCGCGATCAGCGTCGGGATCGCGACCATCAGGCCGAGTTCGGTGGAGACCAGCACCTCGGAGATGCCGCTGGCCAGCTTGCCGGCGTTGCCCGTGCCGAAAACGGTGATCAGCGCGAAGGTCCGCACCATGCCCGTCACCGTCCCGAGCAAACCCATCAGCGGCGCGGCCGTCGCGATCACCGCCAGCAGCGGCAGCCAGCGCTCAAAGTGCAGGCGCTGGCGCAACAAGACCGCGTAAAGGTGCTCCTCCAGGAGGTCCTTGGGCTGTCCCAGGTAGCGCAGGCCGGTGTCAAACAGCTCACGGGTGGTGCCCTTGAGCCCGCGGACCGCCCGCTCCGCGTCCGCCGGGGTGCCGGCGCCAAGGGTCTCGAGGAAGCCGTGCACCGCGGCCGGCGAATCCACGCTCATGCGGCCGAGATCGCGGATCTTCTGCAGGATCATCAGCACCGAGAGCAGGCCCACGCACAGGATCGCATAGGAGACGATGCCGCCCTTGTTGATGTGCTGCCAGACGGTGCCCTTGGCCTCCTGCAGCCGGAGGGCCTTGCCGGCCGTGGCGTCGGCCAGATAGGATCCCATCCGCCCCTGGAAGAAATCAGCCGACGACGCCGGCTTCCAGCCCGGCAGCAGGTACGTGATCGGCTGGCCCGTGCCTTCGCGCATTCTCACCGTGCCGGCCGCGCCGTCCTGCTCCGAGCGGAAAAACGCCTCGGGGCCCGCCAGCGCAAAGGTGCCCTTGACCAGGCGGTTGTCGCCCTCGATCAGCGAGCTTCCCGGGACAATGTAGCCGCCGAGCGACTGCTCGACCTGCGCGGCGAGGAAGTTCGCCACCTCCACCGCGCGCTGGCCCCCCGCGAGGCGGGCGGGATCGCTGAACTTGTCCTCCAACGCCTGGATCTGCTCCGGCAGCAGCGTCCGCTCGCCGGGCAACAGGCCCTCGTTGAAGGCGGTCAGGCTGTCGTGCGCCAGCGTGTTGAGATAGCTTTCGTTCCTGCGCAGGCCGTCGGACTCCTTGGCCAGCTTGCGGTGGATCTCCGCCGACTGTTCCTGGCCGGTTTCGAGGCGGGTGATCTCCGACTGCGCCGCGATGATGCGGTCCTCGGCGGCGCGCAGCGCCGCCAGGAGCGGCGCCTTCTCCCGGGCGATCCGCTCCCGGGCCCGGGTCAGCTGTTCGTTGGCCACGCGCAGGCGTTCGCCGTAGTCGAGCGTCGCCCGCTTCAACAGGTCGTCGAGCGGGACCGCGCTGTGACCCTTGGCATTTGCCTCGGTCGGCTCCGACGGCAGCAGGATGATTGTTTCCTCGGGCTTTTCCGCGGCGCGGAGCGCGACGGACAACAGGAGGAGCGACGCCAGGCAGGTGGGTGTCCAGGTTTTCATCGGCGTCAGTTCCTGGAGGTTCCCGCCGACAGGTTCTTCAGGCGCCCGCGAACCTCGACGAACGCCGGCTCGGCCTTGCCGCGGTAAATCGTCACCAGCCGCGCCACCGCCGCGGCGCCGTCCGGCAACGGCTCCCATTGCCAGCCCTGCGGGCCCGGCGAGCCGAACCACGCCTTGCCGGCGGTTCGGTCGAGGGCGTAGCCGTGGCTCAGGCCCCAGTAGACGACCTCGAGGAGCTGCGGGGTCGCGCCGCCCGTCACCGTGAGCAGTTCCTCCTCGCAGGTGATGGCGCGGTTGAACTGCGTGCAGCGGTTCAGCACCGTCATGACCAGTTGCATCCGCTCGCCCACCGTCAGGCCCGATCCGGCCAGGCTCTTGTAGGGCAGGTCCAGGGCGGCGGACAACCGCGGCGGCAGCGACGCCCGCAGGCCGAGGAGGCGGGCGCTCATCGTCTGCAACTGCGCTTCCGTGGCCTGCAGTCCGGCGGCGGAGGCCTTGTCGGCCACCTCCAGCCCGGCGATCTCCTCGCGATCGGCCGCGGTCTTCGAGAGCAGGAAATCCCGCTTCGCCTCGAGCGCGGTCGCGCGCTCGCCGAAACCGGAGAGCGAGGAATCCAGCAGGCGTTGCTGCGTGCTCCATTCCGTTTCAATCCGGGTGACCTCGGCGCGCACCTTCACCCAATCGGCCGCCGCCTTTTCGACGGTCTCGACCGGGTCCGGCGCCGCCGCCAGAACGGGCCCGGCCAGGAGCAGGGGAGCGAACCAACTGGCGATCTGAAGCAGGGATACTTTCATGGGGAAGAAAGGGGCAACCGGCGCCACGGCGGCACGTCCGGCGGAGGTCCGCTCCGATCGTGCGTGGAAGGATCGGACCGGATGGGGGGCAGCGCCGCCGTACTGACAACGGCTGTCCGATTTGGACCCGGAACGCCTCTCGCCGCAAGGGCGAAAGGGCGCCGGTCCGCGACGCTCGGTGCGGCCGGCCGAAGCCACACGCGAAACAATTCGCCAACGGAAAAAAATGCGGGAAAAGGCACGGGCACGGGGGTCTGCCAGCCATCGCCTTTGCACACGACGTGCCAGCGCCGCGCGCTCGCGCCAAAGCGTTCAGCGCAACGGCGTAGCGATTTTCCGCGGGCCGGGCCGGTGCCGCGACCGCGCGACCCGCTGGTTGTGGGCAACCATTTTCACGCGCCCCGGGGACGCCGGGTCGGCTGCAGGCAACCACCGCCCGCGCGCGGCCCGCTCGAGAATTGTGTTGATGAAGGCCCGCGCATCGCTCGCATTGGGAAAGCCATGGCCGTTGACACCGAGCTGCCCGCCGGATGCGAGGTACTCCTCCTGGAGGATGACACCATTCTCCGCCGACGGCTCGCGGCCCATCTCCGCGCCCTCGGGACCGAGGTCACCGAAACCGCGACCATCGACGCCGCCCGGCGGGCGCTGGCCGACTTGCGCTTCGATTTTGCGCTGATCGATCTCCATCTGCCCGACGGCGAGGCGCTCGAACTGCTCCGGACGGCCGCCTTCTCGGAAAACACCGGGGTGGTGGTCATGACCGCGTTCGGCGGCGTCCGGAAGGCGGTCGAGGCGATGCGGCTGGGCGCCGGCGACTACCTGACGAAGCCCTTTGAGCCGGACGAGCTGCCGCTCGCCTTTCTGCGTTGCCGCGAAAAGCGCGGCGGCGCGCGCCGGGACGAGTCCCGCGCCAGCGAGCTCGCCGAGGGCGGCAACGAGCTCTTTTTCGGCGACAGCCTGGCGCCGGTCCGCGAGCAACTTGACCGCATCCTCGCCACCGAGCGGCGGCTCGAACGGGCTTTGCCGCCCGTGCTCATCGAGGGCGAAACCGGCACCGGGAAAAGCCTCCTGGCCCGATGGCTCCACCGTCAGGGTCCGCGCAGCGGCCGCCCCTTCGTCACGGTCAACTGCGCGGCCCTCCCGGAACAGTTGGCGGAGTCGGAGCTGTTCGGCCACGAGCGCGGGGCGTTCACCGACGCCCGCGCGGCCCGGATCGGCCTGTTCGAGGCCGCGGACGGGGGCACCCTGTTCCTCGACGAAATCGGGGCCTTGAGCGCCGGCACCCAGGCCAAGGTGCTGACGGCGGTCGAGGACCACGCCGTGCGGCGGCTCGGCGCGTCGAAGGAGATCCGCGTCGACGCCCGGCTCATCGCCGCCAGCAACCGGCCGCTGCTCGACCTCGTCGAGACCGGGGGCTTTCGCGAGGACCTTTATCATCGGCTGCACCTGCTCCACCTTACCCTGCCGCCCCTGCGCGAGCGGGGTGCGGACGTGGTCGCACTCGCGCGGCACCTGCTGGAGCGCATCGCCCGGCGACACCGGTTGAAAGGCGTCATGATCTCGCCGGCCGGCGCGGCCCGGCTGCAAGCCCAGCCCTGGCGGGGAAACGCCCGCGAGCTGGCCCATGAGATCGAGCGCGAGGTGATCTTCGGCCACGGCACCCAGCTCGATTTCGCCCACCTCGGGGAACCCGCCGCCGACGCACCGGCGGACTGGCGAAACCCCCTCTGGCGCCTGCCCGCCGACGGATTCTCGATCGACGCGGTGATCTCCGGCCTGGTCGACGAGGCTCTGCGCGAGACGAACCACAACATCTCCGCGGCGGCGCGCCGGCTGGGCGTGACGCGGGAGTTCCTGCGCTACCGGCTCGGAGGCGGAAAGAACCGGGAGTGACCTTGGCGCCGCACCGACTCCGCGCCCGACGGCCCTGGTTGCCTACCACCAGTCCGGCCCCACCGGGCCAAGGACCGCCGCCGTGGTTGGAATTTAAGCGCATCCGCGGAAAGCGTTTGTGAACCCGTGAGCAAGTTGGCACCACCCATGCAAAGCTGGACCGCCCCGACCATCGAAGGTCGGTCTCCCGCGAACAATCCAGCCCGATGACAACGGAACCTCCGAAGGTGAAGTCTTCGCCCGCCACGGGGGCCCGTGGCCTGACCGCCGCTCTGGCCGCGCTTGCGAGCGCCCTGACCCTGGCGCAATCGCCCGGGCCCGCTCCCCCGCCCGCCCCGAGCCCGCCGGTGGAGTCGTCGGAGGACCTGCTCTACGACAAGTTCGACCGCGCCCGTTTCAACAACGGGTTTTCGTCCCACTACTACTACACGGTTCCGGATTCCGCCGAGGCGAGGCTGGTTTACTTTCCTCCCGTGCCGCCGCCGCTCGACGCGGACCTGCGGCTGTTGCCGCCGCTCGCCGCCGGTCCCGCGGCCCCGGCCGAATTGGAGGCCTTTGCGGGCGACTTGTTCTATCCCCTGCTGGCCGAGCGGCTGGCCAGCGACGACCTGCCGAAGGCGTTGCGCGCGGAGCTCGAGGCGTACCGCGGGGCGAAGGCGGACCTGCAAGCCGAACTGCGGGCGCGGCTGGACCAGCTCAAGGACGCCGAGCCCGCCGCGCGGGAACGCGAGCTCGCCGCCCTGGCCACACGGCAGACGCCCCGGATCTCCGCCCTGGAGAACACGGCCGAGAAGCTGCGCGGCGACCTCCAGCCCACGGGCCTTTTCGGTCTCCCGCGTGACGCCAATCCGGCCCAGGGCATCGTCGCCCGCGAGGCTCGCGGCGCGGAAGCGCGGCCCCCGTGGGATGACTGGCGCCGGCAGGCCCGGGCCGTCCGCCTCGCCGCCTACTTCGACAAGGGCTTTTCGCCGGCCCAGCGCCGGCTGCTGGGCGAGGTCGCGCTCGATCTCGACGCGCGCGCCGACCGCGAGGCGGGCAGCCCGGCGGCCTCCGCCGCGGACAGGATGCTCGATTTTTCACCCGAATGTGCGCGCATTCCGCTGCTGGACAATCCGCCGGCGGCGTTGGCTGACAAGCTCGGTGACTTTGCGGCCAGGCGAACGCGGCTCAAGGCCGAGCTGCTCGACGCCTTGCGCCAGAACAGCGACGCCAGCGCCGGCGAACGCGCGGACGCCCTGCGCCGGCTGGCCGGTCGTCAGGAACCGGAATTTGCCGCTCTCGAGGCGCTCGCCGAGGACATTCGCCGCGACCTTGCAGCCCTGCCCGATCCGCCCGGCCCGCCGGCGCCGCCCGCTTTGCCAGCCGAGCTGGCGGCGCGGATTGCCGCCTACCGCACCCACAAGGTCGAGCTGCTCCGGACGCTTTACACAATGATCACCCGCGTCCCGGACAAGCCGGCGCCGCACCCCGCGAAGGGAAACGCGACGACGGGCGCTCCCGCCGATGGGGGAATGCCCTGGTTGCGCGACGGCGGCGAGTCGACGGCGGTGAAGCCGGAAAATCTCCGGGTCTCGCCCGAGGAGTTCAATCGGCGGCAGAATGAGCTCGTCGGCGAATTGAACCAGGAGCTCGCCGGCATCCGAGCCAGCCTCTCCGAATACGTCCGCACCACTCATCGGCCC
>Ga0265327_10002715_pt1 | contig 18113 bp, 16 predicted proteins | sample 41621metaG_FD_202089 | JGI IMG/M metagenome (GOLD analysis project Ga0265327, IMG submission 202089) | Rhizosphere microbial communities from Carex aquatilis grown in University of Washington, Seatle, WA, United States - 4-16-21 metaG | ecosystem: Host-associated > Plants > Roots > Rhizosphere... | reverse complement strand
TCAAACAAAGCTTTAGTTCCTCCGGTAAACCTTTTGGTTGCCCACTTTTTTGCTCTAAGATATAAAGAGTCTGAACTAGTGGTTTCGTCAGGGCTAGTATTAATATCATTTGGTTCAACAACACCTACATAGGTAATTAGATTTGTAACTGAATCAACATTCAGTACCAACCTTTCATATGGTTTTACTACTGGTGTAGTATCTTTTGTTGGTAAGCTATCTGCTGCCGCTTTTGTAGTATCTGGTTGTGTAGTAGCAGAAGTAGCATCAAACCCTTGAGTTTTGGGATCCTGAGTTTGTGATGATGCTGAAAATGTTAATGCTCCTAAAACTACTAGCAGTATTATCTTTGTCATTAATCTGTCTTGTGTCATTTTAATAGGTTGTGAAACAAATTGTTTTAAAGTTCACGAAAATAGAAAATGATTTTGTTTTTCAAACTCCTTCCAAATGATATTTTTGACAAAGTAATTTGAAGTTATTCAAAATCTAATTTGTGTTCCAAATCTAATCAAATCATTTAATAATAATTAAAACTTTTGCAACAACACGTTTACACAATATCTAAAACATGTTCGATACATGGAATAACACATGCGGTTATATGCCCTGGCTCACGCTCGGCACCTTTGGTTTTTGCATTTACTCAAAATAAGAATATTAAATGTTATTCAATTGTTGACGAACGAAGCGCGGCTTATATGGCCTTGGGAATGGCTCAGCAACTGCAACAACCTGTTGTATTAATTTGCACTTCGGGAACAGCAGCATTAAATTTTTATCCTGCAATTGCCGAGGCCTTTTATCAAAAAATTCCTTTGATTATTTTAACAGCTGATCGCCCAACTGATTTATTAAATCAGCAGGACGGGCAAATGATCAATCAAAATAATGTTTATGGAAACCATGTTCGTGCAAGTTTTGAATTGAAAAATTATCTTGAAGGAAAAGAAAATTTTAAAGAAACAGCCAACATTATTTCGCAGGCAATCCAACTATCAGATGGTGATGTTAAGGGGCCAGTACATATCAATGTTCCGCTAAGCGAACCCTTATATCCAGCAAATTTCGAAAGTGCGAAAGTGCAAAGTTACAAAATAGTAAAATTGCCAAATCCTCGAATCATCAAATCCTCGAATCATCAAATCGAGCATGCTTGGAATGCTGGCAAAAAAAAGATGATTCTTATTGGTCAATATCCAGTTGATAATGAACTTTTCACTCCCCTTTTTGAGTTAAGCAAACAAAATGATGTAGTGATTTTGTGTGATGTGCTGAGTAATAAACAAAGCGTTTGTACATCTCCACATTTTGATTTCATTCTGTCACATCTTGATGAAAAAAAGTTGACTGAATTGGAGCCTGACATGCTCATTTCCTTTGGTGGATCAGCACTTTCGAAGATTCTGAAATTATGGCTTAAAAAACAAAATCCCAAACACCATTTTCGCATTCAAAAAAATAAAGAGAAAATTGATACCTATAAAAATGTTACTGAATTTGTTGAAGGTAATCCAACTGAAATTTTAAAAAATCTTATAGAGAAAAAACCGGAAGAGGAAATTTCTGATTACAAAAATCTTTGGAAAAAAGTTGACGAGCTGTCATTATTAAAAATAAAATCTTTTCTTAAAAAAGTTGACAATTCGAGCGAGCTTCATGCTATGGAAATGGTATTAAACAATCTTCCTGATGCAATAAATTTACATATTTCAAATAGCAGTTCCATTCGATATTTAAGTTGGCTCGGAAACTTAAATCCAAGTTGGACAGTAAGCGGAAACCGTGGCACAAGCGGCATTGATGGTTGTATTTCAACTGTGGTTGGAGCCGCAATCATTAACAATAAACCAACTATTTTAATTACCGGTGAACTTGGGTTTTTATATGACAGAAATGCATTATGGAATCATCATGTGCCTGATAATTTACGCATCATTGTTTTTAATAATTTTGGTGGAGGAATATTTCAGTTGATTGACGGACCATCATCACACCTTGAACAATTAAATTATTTTACAACGCCACATAAACAAAGCGTAAAAAATACTGCACTCGATAATGGTTTGAATTATTATTTTTGTTCGGCTCAAAAAGATCTAGTTAAAACTTTAAAACAATTCCTTGACCCAATGAAAAAAGCTGCGGTGTTAGAAATTAATTTTGACAGAAATGAAAATGCAAAAAAATTTCAGCAGTTTAAAAAAATAAAACTGATTTGATTAAATATATTTTCATATTGTTTTTTATGACCGCAACTTTTGCAGGCTACTGTCAAGATACTTCCGACAGTGCATCTATCAAAAATGAGGAAGCAAAAAAACGAGTTTTGAATAATTTAAAAGATCAACATATTATGTATTCAAATGAACAAGAATTTGATTTCATAAATTATTTAAAACAGCCTGGGAAAAATAATTTCTCATTGAAACTAAACTACAAAGAAACTGAAAAAGATAAAGCTATTAGAAGATGGAATGAGTTTAAAAACAGGCCAACTGCATATCCGACTAACAGAAAAGAAAATTATTTTTTTGACTATTAATATTATTTAATAAATGGAATCAAAATACAATTGGAAAACGATTAAAGAATATAAAGAAATTAAATTTTCTTTTTTTGATGGAATCGCGAAGATCAGCATCAATAGACCCGAAAGACATAATGCTTTTACTCCACTTACTGTAAAAGAAATGAGTGAAGCAATGGAACTTGCCCGCCAGAATCCTGAAGTTGGTGTAGTGATTTTAACCGGTGAAGGTGGCAAAGCTTTTTGCAGTGGTGGCGATCAAAAAGTTCGCGGACATGGCGGATATGTTGGTGATGATGGCGTTCCGCGTTTAAATGTTCTCGATTTGCAAATGCAAATTCGAAGAATTCCAAAACCGGTAATTGCAATGGTGGCAGGATGGGCAATTGGTGGTGGACATGTTTTGCATGTGATTTGTGATTTAACAATTGCTGCTGAAAATGCCAGATTTGGACAAACCGGTCCGATGGTTGGAAGCTTTGATGGTGGCTTTGGTGCAGGTTATTTAGCTCGAATTGTTGGGCAAAAAAAAGCAAGAGAAATTTGGTTTTTGTGTGATCAGTATGATGCAAAAGAAGCTCTCGAAATGGGATTGGTAAATAAAGTTGTTCCTTTAGAAATGCTGGAAGAAACAACTGTAAACTGGTGTAAAAAAATATTAGATAAAAGCCCTATTGCTTTGCGTATGCTAAAATCCTCTTTCAATGCTGAATTGGATGGACAAGCTGGAATACAAGAATTAGCAGGAAACGCAACACTTTTATATTATTTGAGTGATGAAGCCAAAGAAGGAAAAAATTCTTTTGTTGAAAAACGTAAACCTGATTTTAAAAAGTTCCCAAAATTTCCATAACAAAAAAAAGTTGACACAACCGTTTAGTAAAAAAACTCTAACCATAGCTTAAAATGAAAAAAATTATTCTGTTATCAAGTTTGATGATTGCCCTTCTAATGCTTGCTAATGCTCAGCAAAATTTGATAGTCATTGAAGGAGCAACCATTCATCTTGGAAATGGAAAAATTATTGAAAATGGTTTTCTTGGTTTTGAAAAAGGGAAAATTATTTTTTGTGATTCGCAACTTAATCCAACATTCAAAGATGCTAAAATCCTCAACGCAAAAGGAAAACAAATTTATCCCGGATTGATTTGCATGAACACTTTTGCTGGATTGAATGAAATTGATGAAGCTCGTGCTACTCATGATTATGCGGAAGTTGGTGTCATCAATCCAAATGTTCGTGCATTGATTGCTTACAATACCGATTCGAAAATTATTCCCACCATTAAAACGAATGGCATTTTATTGATGCAAGTGGTTCCTCAAGGTGGATTGATTTCCGGAACATCAAGTGTGATGAAAACGGATGGTTGGAATTGGGAAGATGCCGTTTATAAAACGGATGATGGTATGCATATCAATTGGCCTGAGTTGATTAATTATCAATTCAATGCTGCACAAAATGAAACAATGAAACAAATCATTGACAAAGAACTTCAAGCAATTGATGAATTGTTTGAGCAAGCTTTTCAATACAGCAAAATAGACAAACCTGAAGTTGCAAATGTCCGTTTGGAAGCGATGCGAGGTTTGTTTAATGGAACAAAAAATTTATATGTTCATGTGAATAGCGCAAAAGGAATTATTTCATCTGTTAACTTCACAAAAAAATATTCAGGTATCAAAATGGTTTTAGTTGGTGCTGCTGATTCATACAAGATGAAAGAGCTAATCAAGGAACATCATATACCGGTTGTACTTACCAATATTCACAGGCTTCCACAACGACCAAACGAAGACGTTGATCAACCCTATAAAACCCCTTTTGAATTAATGCAAGCCGGAATTTTAGTTGCCATTGCACATTCTGGAAGTTGGGAATCGCGTAATTTGATGTTTGAAGCAGGAACTTCAGCAGCTTATGGTTTAACAAAAGAAGAAGCGTTGATGTGCATCACAAAAAATCCATCAAAAATTTTAGGAATTGAAAATAGATGTGGAACTATAGAAACTGGTAAAGATGCCACAATCATTATATCTTCGGGAGATGTGCTCGATATGAGGACTAGTGTGATAGAACAGGCATTTATCAATGGTGAAGAAATTGATTTGAACAATCAGCAAAAAGAATTGAATAAAAAATTCACTAAAAAATATCAGATCAAAGAATGATTGACGAAACTAAAAATCCGTGGACGTTGTTAGAAAAAAAGTTGGTGTATGAATCCCCGTGGATAAGCGTTTCGCATCATGATGTGTTAAATCCTACCAGAAATCCAGGAACATATTCGGTGGTTCATTTTAAAAACCTAGCGATTGGTGTTCTTCCACTTGATAAAAATTTTAACACATGGATCGTTGGACAATATCGATATCCTCATGAAGAATTTACATGGGAAATACCAGAAGGTGGTGGCAAATTGGATGTTGATCCTCTTAACTCTGCCAAGCGTGAATTGGAAGAAGAATGTGGCATCATAGCCAAGAAATTTACTTTTATTCAACAGATGCAATTAAGCAATTCGGCTACGGATGAAGTGGCGTATATTTATGTTGCTCAAGATATTTCTTTTACAAAATCATCTCCTGATGAGAATGAAGAATTGCATGTGAAAAAAGTTCACTTTGATGAGTTGTATGAGATGGTATTAAATGGAAAAGTTACCGATAGCTTAACAGTTGCGGCTGTATTAAAAACAAAGTTGCTGATGTTAGAGGAGAAATTATAATTAACCCTTACCTATAAATTTGCGAAATACACTTTTCATATTGTTGGTATTTTCGTTTTCCTGCAAACTCAATAAAGTTGATGAGCATTTCAGAAAGCAAGGAAAATGGGTATTGTATTATGACAATTCAGAAAAGCATATCATGAATCGTGGACATTATATCAACAACAAACAAATTGGAAAATGGAAATATTATAATCCAAATGGAGGAATCTATTTAAAAGAAAAATATCAAAAAGATAATTGGGTTAAAACTGTTTACTATTTTCCTAATGGTAAAAAAAATCTTGAAGGTATGGCTTTTTATGTTTCAACGACCGACACAACTTATTACAGATGGGAAGGCTATTGGAAACAATATGACTCAACCGGAGTGATTAAAAATAGTGCCTTTTATAAGTTTGGAAAGTTTGCCTGGTTTAAAAAATCAAAGTGAAATCTTCATCAAAAAATCATCACAGATTGTTGAACCAAGTTGAAATGTTCGAATAGTAAACGTTTCGAAACCAAATTTTTTATAAAAGTTGACAGCTCTGTGATTCTCTTGCCAAACGCCAAGAAACAAGGTTTCAAAATTGTTTTGCTTTGAATAGTTGATTGCTTTCAATATTAATTTCTTGCCAACTTTTTTATCAAGATATTCTTTCAGCACATAAATTTTTTCGAGTTCGATATTTTTTTGTGTCGGCAACTTTTCATGAGAAACATCTTTTATCAACTTCAAATATCCAATCGGTTTTTCTTCATCAAAAGCAATAAAATATTGGATGCTTGATTTCAATAAATTTTCAGAAATTAATTCAACCGAATAACTTTTTTTGATATACTGCTGCATATCTTCTTCGCTATGAAACGGTCGAAAAGTATCATAAAAAGTTTTTGCACCCAATTCGGCTAAAATTTTTACATCATCTGTGTTTGCTTGTCTTATCTGCATTAATGTTTTGTCTTTCGTGTGCTTTGTGTTTTTCTTCGTGCACTTTGTGGTAAAATTCTAACCACTAAGATCACAAAGATAGTTTCACTAAGAACACAAAGTTATTTATGATAAAATCATTCTATCACAATTTTTTCTGAATAGAAATTTTCTCCATCAGTCATTCTTATAAAATACATTCCTTTTGTAGAATTTGAAATATCGATATCAAAAGTTTGTTGTTGAGTTTTAGTTGTATAAATTTTCTCACCAATTAAATTATAAACTTCAATAGTATATTCCTTGTCTTTTGCTAATTGCTGGTTGCTTATTTTTAATTGAAATTTACCTCTACTTGGGTTTGGATAAACATCAAATAATTTTTCTGAATTTGGTTTTATAAAATTATGTGAGATGCCAACACCATCTGTTGTTATTGGTATTTTAAATATTACTCCTTTTTTATTTTGACCACCCCTACTTGTCATTCCATAAAGAAAAGTTCCATCTGATATTAGATCACAAGGAGGATAAATTCCATATAAACTATCAAAATCAAACAACTTAGAATACCCAGTTCCATCAGTCTTTATTTTAAAGATTGTTCCGAAACCTTTTGTTCCACCTGCTTGTGTTGTTGCGTATAAAAAATTCCCATCAAAAATTAAAGAGCCTAATGGATAACCTCCATTCACGCTATCGAAATCAAGGAGTTTTGAATAACCTGTTCCATCAAGTTTTATTTTAAAGATTATTCCTTCATCATTATATCCTCCGTATTCCGTCATACCATATAAAAAAGTTCCGTCTGATATTAAATCACCTTGAGGATGTCTTCCATTAGCTGCTCCAGTAAATTCGTGCAATCTAGCATATTCTGTACCATCGGGTTTTATTTTAAAAATTGAACCTGTAGCTATAGATCCGCTAATCATTCCATACAGATAAGTTCCATCAAAAAAAAGATCGCCACCTGGGCCTGCCCCGATTGAATCATTGAAGAAATCAAGAACTTTAGAATACCCAGTTCCGTCAAGTTTTATTTTAAAAATCATTCCATCGCTATTGCTGCCACCCCAACAAGTCATTCCATACAAAAAGGTTCCATCTGTTATTAAATCTCCACAAGGGTGACCACCATTTATCCCACCAGTGAAATCAAATATTTTGGAATATCCTGTTCCATTTAGTTTGATTTTAAAGATTACTCCCATGTTATAAGTCCCACCAGTGCTTGTCATACCATAAAGAAATGTTCCATCAGAAATAACCGAACCATAAGGATTTCTTCCGTTTACACTATCGAAATCAAACAGTTTTGAAAACTCTGTTCCATCTGGTTTCATTTTAAAAATTACTCCTCTATTATTTATACCTCCAGCAAATGTCATTGAATATAGATAAGTGCTGTCAGATATAAGTGAGCCTTCTGGATAACTTCCTGTTGTTGCACCAGCAAAATCTAGCAATTTAGTGTATTGTGCATTTGCAATAAACGGCAGAAAAAAAATTGATAGAAAAAAAGTTATGAGGAATCGTTTTGAGTTTTTCATGATTTGAGAGTTTAGTTTCTTACTCAAATATTATAGAACATTTTAAGTTTTACAAAAACTACCTTTTTGGCTGTTGTTGTGCTGCGCCCATCAATTGTTGCAAGTTTCTTTTTGCCATCACAAAATCTGGAAATACTTTTATAGCTGTTTCAAAATATTTTTTTGCATTAAGCATATCTCTTTTTTGCGCAAAAATATATCCCTTAAAATTGAGTGCTGCCGCCATAATTGGCACTTTTTGTTTTTGTTGTTCACTCACAAAAATATCTAAGCTATCATTGCTGTTTGGTGCTTTTGCCAATACTTCTTCAACCACTTTTGATGCTTCATCTAATTTCCCAACTTGAAAATGCATTGTTCCAATCTGATATAAATAGGATAGTTTTTTAGTGGTTTCATACAAAGTATTATAAGTTTTCAAAACACCTTCGTAATCTCCTTCTTCTTGTTGCACTACAGATTTAACTTGTAAAAATTTTTCATCTTTCGGATGGCGGGCAAGCGTTGCGTCAATTGTTTTTGAAACTGCTTCAACATTATTTACAGCAGCATACAATTCTGGCAACGAATCGCGGTAAGAAATTTGTGTTGAATCTTCAATCAGCATCATTTGTATAGCGACAATAGCTGAATGGTAATCTTTCATGTCCATACTTTTTTCGAACAACTTTTTGTACATCCCGTTGTTATTTTTTGCTGATTGAGGTGCATTTTGGTTGCACGCAAATAAAAATGTGGCAGCAATGGCTGCGATAAAAATGTTCTTCATGATTGTTGTTTTAAAAAAAAGTTAGTGCAAATATTTTCGATGGTTTCATTCATCGGTGTAAACTGAAAATTAATTTTTTGTATAATTTTATTGCTGTTATAATAGAACTTGTTTTGTGCCGATCGTGCTGTTTCTTTTGTGAGAGCAGGTTCTTTTCCCAAAATTAAACATTTCAGTGCGTCCATTCTCCATGCAATTTGCGACAAAAATTTTCCTGCTTCTATAGTTGGCTTTTTCTTGCCAAATTTTTCAGCAACTGAGTCTAAATAATTTTTCATTTGCAAATTTTCGCCTACTAAAACAAAGCGTTCTTTCGAAATATTTTTCTCCATCAATTCAATCATCGCCTTTGCTACATCTTTCACATCCACATACCCATTTGCTCCTAAAGTATAAAAGGGCATTCCATTCCACACCAATTGAAATAGTTTACACGACCCTTTAGTCCAATCACCTGCCCCCAAAATCACTCCAGGGTTTACAATTACCGCATTCAACCCTTCTTCAATTCCTCGCCACACTTCCATCTCGGCTTTGTATTTGCTCACCGCGTAATTGCTGTTATTTTTGGATTCGTTCCATTTTGATTTTTCAGTAATTTGATCTCCACTTTTTTCTCTTCCCAACGCAGCAATTGAACTCACATAGCAGAATTTTTTTATGCCTTTTAGCAAGGAAATATTTACCATGTTTTTTGTTCCTTCCACATTTACATCCATCATTTTTTCTCTATGCTTTTGAAGAAAAGAAACAATGGCTGCGCAATGATATACTTCATCTACTCCGGTCAAAGCCTCTTCAATTGAGGGTACATCAAGCACATCGGTAACAACCCATGTCAACTTATTTTTTAATTGTTGTTGCGTATTTTTATCGGGGAAATACGTGGAAAAAATGTATTCAAATTCCTTTAGACTTGATTGTTCACGTTTGAACGCGCGAACCTGATTGCCTTTTTCAAGCAACATGCAAACTACATACGAACCTAAGAAACCGTTTGCTCCGCTTACTGCAATCAATGTGGAAATGTTTATTAATGAACACGCAAATTAATCTATTTTGCCACAAGATAAAAAATTATGCAACTAAGTGATTTTCTCAGCCCAATAAGTGAATCGGTGTTTGATTCCATTAACGAAAGTTCTCCCATAAGTTTGGTGAATGTGTTAGATATCCATGTAAAAAAGATGCCTGATCTTGAAAATATTCACCTTGCAATTATTGGCGTAAAAGAAGGAAGACTTCATGAAAATCAGGAAGGTACAGCTCTCTCACCGGATGAAATCAGAAAACATTTTTACAAATTGGTAAAGCCTAAATTCGACATAAAAATTGCTGATCTTGGAAATATTGAAGCGGGAGAAAGTATGAATGACACTCTTTTTGCCTTAAACAGTTGTGTAAAATATTTGCTTGAGAAAAAAATTATTCCCATCATTTTAGGAGGCGCTCAGGATCTTGCTTATGCACAATTTACTGCTTACGAAGGTCTTGCGCAAAACTTTAATCTTGTTTCTGTTGACGCAAAAATTGATTTAAAACAGAATGAACAATCCCCTATTAATTCAAACTATCTATACAAGATCATCACACATCAACCAAATTACCTTTTCAATATTGTGCATATTGGAAATCAAAACTATTTTGTTGAACAAGAAAGTTTGGACTCATTTGAAAAGATGAATTTTGACATCATGCGTTTGGGAAATATGCGAAACAAAATGCAAGATACTGAACCTCTTTTAAGAAATGCTGATATGGTTGTAATGAGCATGAACAGTATCCGTGCCGCTGATTCACCTGCTTCAATAGAAACAAATCCAAATGGTTTATTTGGTGAAGAGGCTTGTCAGATATCTCGTTATGCAGGCATGAGTAATGAACTGTCATCTATTGGTTTTTATGATATGAATGCTACAAAAGACATTGACGGAAGAAGTGCAAAATTACTTTCGCAAATCATTTGGTACTTTGTGGATGGCTTTTATAACCGCAAAAATGACTATCCTGTTGTTGATAGCAATGAGTATATGAAATATAGAACAACATTTAAAAATAGCGATTACGAGATTATATTTTATAAAAATATTTTTACAGAAAGATGGTGGATGGAAGTGCCTTATCCTAAAGAACGAAGCAACCACAAAGGAATATTTTTAGTGCCTTGCAGCTATTCAGATTATCAGTTGGCACAAAGTGATGAAATACCCGACAGATGGATGAAAGCTTACCATAAATTGTTTTAAGTTTTGAGATCCTTTTTCCAATATAAATTTCCTCTTATCATCTGCTTTCTGATTGCGATTGCTTTCAGTTTAAAAAATGTGCGTGAACCTGATTTATGGTGGCAAATTAAAACAGGTGATTGGATATTAGAACATCATGAAGTTCCAAAACAAGATGTGTTTTCTTATACATTTGAAGGCAAACCCTGGATCAATATTAAATGGGGGAGTGAAGTATTATTTGCATTAGTTTCAAAAGCATTCGGACCGGAATGTATTTTCCTCATTCAATTACTTGTATCGTGTTTATTGTTATATGTTTTGTATTTGTTGTGCAAACAAATAGTAGAGCAATTTGAAATCGATCACCTGCAAAAAAACTCGTTTTTAATATTTTCAATTTTATTAGCAATTGTTGGAATTGAATATAGAATTATTGGACGACCGGAAATGTTCAGTCATCTATTTACAGCAGTTTTTTTATTGATACTATTCCGACATCAGAAGCTAAAAAACAAAGAGATATTTTGGCTTATTCCGTTGCAACTTTTATGGGCTAATATGCATGAAGCATTCGGGATGGGAATTGTGTTGATGGTCATATTCAGTGCATCTTCGTGGTTTGAATTTTTGTATGGAAAGAAAATAAAACTACAAAATGAAAAACCATTTTTCTTAAGTCTGGCAACTTTTTTTTCTATTGCAATTATCATTATCAACCCGAATGGAATTGACTTATTGCTGAGGCCTTTTAATATTTTCGGTCAGGTTTTAGAAAATAAATTCACAACTGAATTGATGGATTATACTTCTTATGTTTATTGGCAAAAAGAGGCTTACATCGCTATTATATTTTTTATTATTTCTATTTTTGGTTTGTTGCTTTTTTACTTTTCAAATAGAAGCAAAAATGAAAAAATCTTATCTTTTATAGTTGAAAAAAAGTTAATTGTTTTTATCATTCTTCTGGCTGCTTTTTTATACCTCGCATCAACAGCCTACCGAAATATTGTTTTTTTTATCATAGTTGCTACTCCTTTATTCTATGCTGGTTTGATAATAGTAAAATCAAAAGTAAAAAGTAAAAAAGCAAATGGTTTATATCAATATTTATATCTTTTAAATATCATTATTGGTATAGCAATTTATGTGAGTGTGGTTTCTGGAAAGTACTATAAATGGTTTGGGCGAAATGATCAATACGGGTTAGAGGTTGTTTCAAATATTAATCCTGTAGGTGCGGCAAATTTTATCGAAGAAAAAAAATTGAAAGGAAAGGCTTTCAGCGATTATTTAACTTCATCCTATTTATTATGGAAAAATTTTCCTCAGTTTAAAAGCTTTATCGATTTACGTGACTTAGATGTTTTCAGCAGTGAGTTTTTCGAACTCTTTGCCCAAGCTATAAATGATCCTGATGCATTTCGTAAGCTCGATAGTCAGTATCATTTTAATTATGCGATTGTTTTAGCTAATCCACAATTTTCCAGATTACATAACTTCCTGTATAAAGATTCAACTTATTCTCTTGCTTTTATTGATGCAAATGCAGCGGTTTACGTCAAACAAAAAGAGAAAAACAATACTTCCATACTTGCAACTTGCAAATCCGTTACACAATCTGGGACAGCCTTTATGGTAAGTAAGTTTTTCAATCCTTTTTATCAACCATTTGATTATACTAAAATTGATAACGATCTACTTGCGGCAATTTTTTTTAATATGGTTGGGAACAATCAATTATTAAAGAATTATGCATTTCAATCAATAAAAAATGCTTCAGAAAAATATCAGGCTAAAGATTTATTAGGCCAATATTATTTTAATAAAGCAGGAACAGACACTACTTTAAATCAAATAACTTTTTTGGATTCTGCTAAATATTTTTTGAATGAAAGTTTAAAAGAAAGCCAAAACTATGCGGCTGTATATATGGATCTCGGGGCAATCGCATTTAGGGAAAAAAGATATAAAGAAGCGATTAAGAATTTTGATAAAGCTGCGTCATTAGATAAAAATAACTTGAATGCCTATTTATATGCTGCTGAAACAATTACCTCTATTGCCAACCAAGGTGGCTCAACTCAAAAAAAGAATCTTGAAACCGCTATTGATTACTATAAAAAAGCTGACCGATTAAATCCAAATAATCCAATCATAATGAGTAATCTTGGTTTTATTTATTACCGATTAAAAGATTGTGACAAAGCTGTTTTCTATCTCGATCAGACAAAAGATTTTGAAGGATTATCACCGGAAGAAAGGCAACAGGCACATGAATGTATCAAAAATTGTGGACATTAATTTTTGATCTTCTGTTTTGTGTTAATCAGCCATTTCTCAAAAGATGAAGGTTCTCGTAGTTTCCAACCTAACGGCTTTTTATAAAATTTCGGATTAAGGAATATATTCACATAAACAGCTCCTCTTTCATAGCTCTTTCCATAAAAATGTTCTGCTAAATATTGCTTGTCTTTTTCGCTGAATTCGGCATTCAGGTTTGATTGAATAATTGCCGGTAATGAATCTAAGTTTTGGCCATTTATTCTTTGCGTGCTTATACCTTCATCATTCAAATACATCAATTGAGAAGTGTTGGCTATTGGCGCATAACTATAAAAAACTGTGGTGTCGGCAAAGTCATTTTTTATTTCCTTTTCAAGCTTAAAATAACCGCTAAAAGCAAGCGTTCCATCCCCAATGGTTTTCCCTGGATAATACAATCTATTTCCGAACAGGAGGGAAAGCAATAGTAATACAAAGAGAATGTTCCTTTGCTTTGGAGCAAAATATTGCAGCACATTCATCACCAGAATGATCATTAATAAACCCAACACTAAAAAGTAACGATGTCCAATAGTATTTTCTAAAAAAATGGCCATCAAACCACAAATTACTAAAGTTAAAATCAACCAAACTTGCTGCAACTTTTTATCACCAACATTTTTTATAAGGGCATATATAAAAATGATATAAAATGTGATCATGCCAAAATCAACAAGCCGCCAACTCATAATTAGCAAGCTTTTTATGTATTGAGATAATCCATTTAATTTATCAGCATCTGAATAATTCGGTGAAAGCACCAACCATCCTGTATGTATATAATGAATAATTAACCAGGATAATAAAACCGCAAACGGAATCGCATAAAAAACAAACCGTTCTTTAAACCACTTAAGAAAATTTTTCTCTTTCATGGAGAGAAAAAAATCGGTTACAGCAAGTGCCAATAAAAAAAACGGTGCTTGCATATGAGTTAGCATCATCAAAATGGTGCTAATTAAAAACCATTTATTTTTTCGTGTTACTAAAGCATATACAGCTGATAAGAAAAATGCCATCACTGCTGTGGTATTCAACATCATTTCCGACATTGAAAGTGTTGTTGGCATCACAATGAACAATAAAAGTGTTTTGTTTATTTCAACAGAATCTGTAATAAACACTTTAACTGTTTTATAAAAAATAAATAGCAAAAATATATACCAGCAATAAGCATACAAATGAGAAACAAATAATGTTCTTCCAAACAATTTCCAGCATGCTGCCATCAGCCAAGGGTAAAATGTTGGATGTCCCGGATCCCATTCTAAGGGATAAAAAATAGTAAGTAAATCCTGATCATAAATATATTGAACAACTCTTGATGTTGATGAAATAGCATCTCCAAAAAAGGGAGCATCTGCAATGAGGAAGAAAATAGGACACAAGGTCGCTATGAGAATAATATGAAAATATTTCGGAGAGAATATTTTATTCATCGCAACGCAAACATAATAGTTGCGGGATTTATTTTAAGAAATATTGTTGTAGCAATTTTTTGAGAATTATAAAGCAACTGAGCTTTTCACTACTTCTTCATAATAGTGTTCATATTGAGGAACAATTTTATCAATATGAAATTCCATTGCCCTCTTTTTTGCATTTACTTTAAACGTCTTTAATCTAGCCTCATCTTCCAAAATATAAATTGCCTTTTCTGCCATTGCATTTACATCACCCACTTCACATAAAAATCCTGATAGACCATCAATATTTAATTCAGGAATTCCTCCGGCATTTGAAGAGATCACGGGTACCTCACATGCCATTGCCTCAAGAGCTGATAGGCCAAAACTTTCAGTTTCAGATGGCATCAAAAACAAATCTGCAACAGAAAGAATCTCTTCGACAGGATCTTGCTTTCCCAAAAAACTTACACTATCATTAATATGCAATTCACGACAAAGCATTTCGATATTTTGTCTTTCAGGACCATCACCAACTAGCAATAATTTTGATGGAATCTTTTCTCTGATCAAACTAAAAATTTTCACAACATCTTCTACACGTTTCACTTTACGAAAATTAGAAGTATGAACGATCAAATGTTCTCCTTTTGGTGCAATTGCCTTGCGAAAATGGTCTTTGGATTTTTTACTGAAACGTTCAATATCAATAAAATTTGGAATCACCTTGATTTCCTTTCGAGTTTGAAAATGTTCGTAAGTATCTTTCTTTAATGATTCGGAAACTGCTGTAATTCCATCAGACATGTTAAGTGAATAGGAAACAACGGGCTCAAATGACGGATCTTTACCAACAAGTGTAATATCGGTTCCATGTAAAGTTGTGATGATTGGAATATGAATTCCTTGAGTAGCCAAGATTTCTTTTGCCAAAACTGCTGCTGATGCATGTGGAATTGCATAATGCACGTGTAACAGATCAAGTTTTTCATGTTTCACAACATCCACTAACCTACTTGTAAGCGTGGTTTCGTAAGGAGGAAAATCAAATAATGGATAATACGAAACATACACTTCGTGATAGAAAATATTTCCTGTAAAAAAATCTAATCGTGCTGGTTGTTTGTAAGAAATAAAATGAACATCATGTCCACGCATAGCCAATGATTTGCCTAGTTCTGTAGCAACCACTCCACTTCCTCCGTATGTTGGGTAACAAACTATTCCGATTTTCATTTTACTTTATTGATGAAATATGATAATGAATATTAAACTTTTATTTTCCATTGTTATTTTTTCCAACTCCATTCATTATATCAGAAATCTCTTCTTGTGTCATCACTTTATAATCGTTCGGTATTAAAAATACACTATCCTCAACTTTTTTTGATTTAATGCTTTTTGCAACAACTCGCATCTGTATCCCATTCTGGCTGATATTGTATTCCATCAAAAACCCTTTGATTTCATTGAGTGCTAAATTATCTGTTCCGCTGCTGATTTTAGGTAGGTCTTCAGTATAATAACAAACCATCTCTTCTTTTTTTCCATCATTGGTGTACTGAACTACTGATTTTTTACACTTATATCCTGCTATCACTTTGGTTTCTTTTGAATCAATAACAGTATATTCAGGGATTTTTCCGCCCTTTTTTAATTCAGCTTCTTTTTTTGAAAGTTCTTCTTGTGATTGGTTGAAGGCTATTTTTTGTCCCATCAAATCCATCAATACTGTCACATCTTTTTTAATATTATTTCCTATTACAACGGTCGTTCCCATTGGCGTACTCATTTCAACTCTACTCTGGTCATTTTTAAATTGAATGGTCATGTCTTTAGGAAGAACACCTTCCATTTGTTTCATTTCAGGAGTAAGTGAAGGGTAAGTGATGTTGAATTCTGCTACACCTTCTTTCAATTTTTTTGTTTGCGCAAAAGAGAAATAGCTAAGGCTAATTAAAGCAATTAATAGTACGATCTTTTTCATTAATTTTATTTTACCAGTTTAATTTTTCTTTACTTAAAAATGCTGCTATCCCACGCTTACAATCTTCTGTATTCCGAGCACTTGCATTCATCTCAGCTGCATACTTCAACCCTTCATCAAGTGTTAAATGTTGAACTTCTGCCACCATTTCTTTAACCATTGACAATGATTGTCCTGATGCTTGTATGCATAATTTTACTGCAAATTTCTTTACTTCCTCTTCTATGAGCGCTGCATCTACCATATAATTAATCAATCCCATTTCTAAAGCTTTGCTTGCATCAATCACCTCTCCGGTTAACAATAATTGTTTTGTTTTTTGTTCTCCAAATTTTCTCACCAAAAACACCATTACAATTGCAGGAACAAAACCAATTTTTACTTCAGTGTAACCAAATGTGGAAGTGGGTGTTGCAAAACAAAAATCGCAAACTGTTGCCAATCCACAACCTCCTGCAAGTGCCGGTCCGTTTACCAATGAGATGACAACTTTTTTCGATAGATAAATAACACGAAACAACTCCGAAAGGTTTTTTGAATCGGCTAAATTTTCTTCGTAAGTATTGTTTTGAAGTTGTTGTAAATATCCCAGATCAGCTCCTGCACAAAATGCTTCACCGTTTGATTTGATCACAATCACTTTGCAATGATCATCAGCTTCCGCTTGTTTAAAAACTGATTTTATTTCATTCACAAATTCGAAACTTAAGGCATTTCGTTTTTCAGGACGATTAAGCGTGATGTAACCTACACGGTCGTTTACTTCATATAAAACAAGATTGCTCATTGATTTTTAATTGATGCAATAATAAATAAAAAGGTTGCTCTTGTAGTGAAAATAGTGCTACAATGATAAATGAAAAGCGCCTGAATCGCCAATATACACAAAGGGGATATTGTTTTCTTGTAACGACTCTTTCATAGCCTTTGCCAAATAAGGTTTTACAGCCGAAGTGATTATTACCTGTTTCGGCTGAATTCCTTTCAAAATTTCTTTTAATTGAATTTTATTTTTGATAATAAGAATAAGATTCTCTGAATCGTTTGAGGAAAAAGTTGGTAACCCTTCTCCTGATAAAATAATTTGTTTATCGTTAATCAATATTTTCTTCCACGTATTTTCGGTATAACAAATTTGCTGTTGCTTGATACCACAATGCCAAAAATGTTGTTGCATGTGAAAATGTACTTTGCTTTGATCAAGCCAAAGTGTTGAATCAATAATTAACGTAGATTGATTTCCATGAATAAAATTGATGGCTGTTTGATTATTGATATGATACATTACGAGTTCTCGTTGACTAAAATTCTTATATTGTTGAAATGCATTAAATCCAAAAAACAAACAACTCATCAGCAAACCAAGTTTAAAAAAAATCGTTCTACGTAAGATGAAATACGAAATAAAAAATGCTAGTCCGATAAAAATAAAAATGGTTTGAATGATGCTGATATGAATTCCACTGATATAAGAAAATGGCATATGTTCAACAATTTTTACAATAGCGTTTGTGAGCGCAATACCCCAATACATAAGCTTTCCAAGCCATAAGGCTATGATTGGTATTTTAGAAAAAGTTACCAGAATTAGTCCAATATAAATTACAAGTGTAGTTAGCGGAATGATGATGAGATTGGAAAATAAAAAATAATTCGGAAACTGATGAAAATAT